>Ga0247778_1000484_pt1 | contig 48125 bp, 41 predicted proteins | sample UWRJL049202B5_FD_179939 | JGI IMG/M metagenome (GOLD analysis project Ga0247778, IMG submission 179939) | Plant litter microbial communities from Arlington Agricultural Research Station in Wisconsin, United States - UWRJ-L049-202B-5 | ecosystem: Environmental > Terrestrial > Plant litter >... | reverse complement strand
AATTATATAAAATTTTTAATTATAAATTTATTTTTAAATTTATAATAATTATTTTAATTTTTAATTTTATAAATCTAATAATTAATTAAAATTTTAATATTATTAGATTTAAATATTAATTTCTATATTTTATTATTATTTAAAATATTTAATTCTACTAATTCAGATTTAATTTAATATAAATTATATTTAAAATTATAAATTTTTTTATAATTTTTAAACTCAATTATATTTTTAATATTATTTTTATAAATTATAATTTTATTATTATTATTATTATTTTGAATTAATTTTTTATTTTTGGTAATAATATAAATTTTGGAAATTAATAAATAAAAAATTTATTATAATCTAAATTTAATTTGTCTAAATTATTTTCAATATTTAATATTTTAATATCTAAATCAAGATTATTAAACAAATTATTAATAAAATTATTAAAAAATAATAAATTTTTATCAAATCTCCTGGATAAATCTTTAATATTAAATAAATTATTCCTGGGTAAAGTATTAATATTATAGAATAAATCCTTTGTATTACAGGGTAGGTCCCTAGTATTATAGAATAACCTATTTGTACTACAAAATAAATAACTTATAATAAATGAATTATTATAAAATTGGTTATTTATATTAATATTTCCCCTGGATTAATAATTTTTTAATATATCTAGATTATTATATAATAATTTTAACCTTTCTAGATTAATATAATTATTATTTATTAGATTATAATTATTTAAATATATTAATTTTTTTTTAATTAAATAATTTTTAATATTAATTATTTTATTTTAATTAAAAAAATAGATTAAATAATTATTATTAGATTTATATTTAATAAATATATTTTTATTAATTTTAATAAATAATTTATTAATTTTTCTAATTTTTTTAGAAACTAATATATAAATTAAAAAATTTAATATTTTAAAATAAATAATATAAGATTTTTTATCTAATAATATTTTATAAAAAATCTTATTTATAATATTATTATAAATTATAATTTAAAAAAAATATTTTTATTTTGGCAAAAAATAATTAATTTTTTAATAATATATTTATTTAATATTTCGATTATTTTATTTTAGTTAATTAAATAAAAATTAATATATTTGTATATAATATTTTTGTTTTTAATAAATAAAATCTATTTATTAAATTTAAATTCAATTATATTATTTAATTTAATTGTTTTAATTTTATTAAATAAATTATTTATATTATTATTTAAATCGAACTGAATATTTATTAGTTTAAAAAAATTTAATAATATAATATATATATTATTTTTATTTTTAATATTATATATCTAAGTAGTACAACTATTTTTATCAATAATAGTCATAAAATAACATTCCCTATTTAGGCCTAGCAATTTAATAGATTTATAAATATTTATATTAAATATAATTAAATTTTTAATTTTTAATATTAAGATTTTATTATTAATATAGTAAAATTTATTTAATAAATAAAATTTATATATATATAATTCATTAGACTTTTATATATTTAATTTTAATTTTAATATAAATTAAATTATTTTATTAATATAATTTTTATTTAAATAATTTAATTTTTTATAGATTAAATTTATTTTAATAGTTTTTATATTATTAATCTTTTTTTGGACTTTATAAACTACTTTTTTTAGCTTATTATAATCTATAAATATATTTAAATAAAATATATTTTTATATTAATATAAAAATATAAAAATATTAATCTTAATATAAATTAATCTATTATTATTTAAATTATTTATATAATATTACTTTTTTAGAAATAACTTATACTCGTTTATTAAAATATTTTTTTAATTTAGGTATATAATAAATATAAATAATAAAGATTTTATTATTATTTATTAATATAAACAGGTCCCTGTAATCTAATATTTGGCAGGGTTCTCCTATAATTGTACTAATAGAGATTATATTGTTTAGGGCTTTATAATTAATAAACTAATTTTTATTAAAATAATAATGATCAATAATATTAGAATCAAATATTATATTATTAAATATTTTATTAATTACTTTTTTAAAAAATTTAATTAAAATTTTTTCATTTTGATTTTTATTAATATTATTAATATTATTAATATTAGACCTATATATCATGATTATAGATTTTATTGATTTTATTCTTATAATTGCCTTAATAGATTTATTTTTATATTTATTATTATTATTTTTAATAGATTTAGACTTTTTATTATTAATTTTATTAATTTTATTAATTTTATTAATTTTATTAATTTTATTAATTTTATTAATTTTATTATTATTATTATTATTATTATTAGGCCTTAATTTAGGATATTTAAAAAAATAATCTTCTTTTAAATAATTTTTGTTGTTAAAATTTTTATTTTTGTAATACATATAATATTTAGATTTTTTATTATTAATTTTATTAATTGAATTATTAATATTAAATTTTAATTTAACGGATTCATTAATAATATTTGAAATAAATTTATTAATATTAATATTTTTTATATTTTAACTAATATCTTTATATTTTCTAAAATAAAAATTATTATAAAAATTAAATAAATTTTTAAATAATATTAAAATTATATAAAATTTAAGAATTATATATTTTAATTCAAATAAATATAAAATTAAAAATTAAATATAACTAATATATTTATTAATATTATCAAAAAAATCTAAATTATAATCGATTATTTTATTAAAATATTAATTAATTATTTTTATATTAAATTTGCTAAATATATTTTTATATATTTATTATAATTGGTTAATATTAATTTTATTTTTAAAACAATTTTTATTATTATTTAATATAATTGTTTTAATAATTTTTAAAATCTTTTTAATATTATATTTAAAATTGGTTTTTTATTTTATATATTTAATAATTAATTCTAAATTTCGAATTATATTAATATTATTATAATATAAAAACTTAAAATTTATTAAATTTAACTTAAAATTATTTATATATAATATATATTTTTTTATTTCAAAAAATATATTAGTTTTTTTTAGTTATTTTATATAATTAGAATATTTTGTTAATTTAAGATTTTTATATTTAAAATTATTAAATATTTTGAAGTTTTAAATAGGATTTATAATATATAAAAATTTTAAATATATATTCAATTTATAAAATAATCTCAAAATATAATTAAAAATATCTAAATAAATAATAGATTTATTTAAAAATTATAAAATAATTTTAAAATATTAGAATTTTATAATATTAATTATTTATTTTGGAATATTAGTGGTTTATTTTATATTTGAATTACAAAATAATTTTAATATATTATAAAATAATCTCTATATATTTATAAAATAATTTTTATATATATACAAAATAATTTAAATATATTATAATTTATAAAATAAATTGACAATATTATAAAATAATTTATTAATATTATAATATATCTAAATAATTTATATATATAAATAAGTTTCTAAATCTACAAAATAATTTTTAAATATTTATAAAATAATTTAAAAATATTATAATTTTATAAAATAATTTTAATATATTGTACTTTTATTAATATTAGATAAATTTATTTATTCAACTAATAATATTATATAGATTTTAGATTTATTTACTAAAAGATTTGTTTTTTAATTTAATTAAAAATTTTATAATTAATTTTAATTTAATTAATATTAATAAATAAATAAAATTATTAAATTAATTTATTTTGATTAAAATTTTAATTTATAATAATATTTTTTTTTCCGAGGATAATTTTTTAAAAATATTAATTAAAAAATTAAAAATCCAATCAATCTAGATTTAATAAAATTAAATTATTATATTATTTAGTTATTAATTATAAAATCGTTATAATTTTTTATATTAATATATTTAAGTATATAAATATTTTAATTTAAAATAATATTAAATATATTTATTATAAATTATATATTGTTTTTATTTATTTTTAGAAATTAATATTTATTTGTTTATATTAGTTTAATTTTAGAAATATAAATTATAAATATAAATTTTTTATTAATTAATTAAATTAAGTAAAAATTTATATTTATTTTTATAAATTAATATATTTATAATAAAAACTCTTGATAATATTAATATAAGGCCAGAATTATTATTATTATATAAAAATATAAAAAATAAATATATAAAAATTGTCGGATTAATATTAATATTAATTAAATAAATAAAATTTAAATTTAAAAAAAATTTAATTATAAAATAAATTTAAAATATTTATAATTTTAAATTTTTATTTTAGAATTTTCTATTAATTTTTATATTATATATTATATTATATATTTATATACATAAATTAGTAAAACTTATTATTTATTTAGGATTAATTCTTATAATAATTATATATTATAAAACCCAATAGAATTATATAAAAATTATTTTATAAATTAGTTCGATTTCCCTCGGGTAACCTCGGGGAACCTTCTAGAATATTCTAGGCTATTCCTAATTAGGTTTAAACCATATTTAGGATTACATAAGTTATTATTACTAATAATAATTTAACATTGGTCAATCCGAATTAGGCAGAAGTTTATATTTATTTTTGCAAATTAATATATTTGCAATAAAAGTTCTTGATGGCGCTAATATAAAGCCAGGATCATTATTATTATATGAAAATGTAGGGAAAGGGTATATAAGGATTGCCGGATTGATACTAATATTAATTAATTAAATAAATAAAATTTAAATTTAGAAAAAATCTAATTATAAGATAAATTCAAAATATTTATATTTTAAATTCTTATTCTAGAATTTTTTATTAGTTTCTATATTATATATTATATTATATATTATATGTGTAAATTAATAAAACTTACTGCTTATTTAAGGTTAGTTCTTACTATAATTATATATTATAAAACCTTATAAAATTATATAGAAATTATTTTATAAATTAGTTCGGTTTCCTTCGGGTAATCTCGGGAACCTTCTAGAATGTTCTAGACTATTCCTAATTAGGTTTAAACCATATTTAGGATTATGTAAATTATTATTACTAATAATAATTTAACAAAATTTTTATAAATTAATATTTTTTTATTTTTTTAATATATTAAAAAATTAAAAAATTATGTTATTTTTTTTTTCTTAATTAAAGATTTTTATTTTTAAATCTAAAAATTTTAAAAATAATAATAGAAATAACTTTGAATCGTTTTATAATAAATTTGATTTATATAAAATATGATTTTTATTATTATTATTTTATATTATATTATATTTTTTTTTATTTTTAATTTTTAATAATAAATTATTTAATAATTTATCGACATTATTAAATAATCTTTTTTCGAACGTTAATTAATTATATTTTAAAATTATATTTATTTAAAATAAATCTTGAATATAAAATTTTGATTTATTATAATTTTTTTTAACATTCTTAATATATCGATGGCGTGTGAGCCTAATGTTCATAAACAATTGCTATACTGTACATTAGTAACTTATATCTTTGTTTCCCACTTTGGGCGTTATGAAGGAACTGAGTTAGTGGGGGAACCCCTGTATATATGCTATGCAGTAGCGTTATACAAGGTACAGCTGCACAGGGTACACTGTATCACAAGTCCCAACAAAGCAGACCACCACAATGAGAAATGCGACAACTCAGCAACGTACGCAGCGCCCATAAGTTATGGCAACGACATTCCCAGCCGGTCAACGGGGTCTTCGAGTGCTGTCCCTAGGTAGGCGTAGACCTTGCTATATCCCATATTGCCAGTCAGATCTATTCAGTTGCACTGACGACGTGTAGATGGCGGAGGAGTTAGAGGTCTCTCAACTCTGTACATATTAGATCGGCTGATGTATCGTCTAACACCGGAGACGGATCCAAGACGACGGGTCAAGCCATGTGAAGTGTTTGATGTTATCGTTGGAACGAGCACAGGCGGACTGATTGCTATAATGCTTGGCATACTGGTTTGGCTATTTGCGGGAACACCCCAGTCGGCTTTTCTAACGTCTTGCAGGAGATGGACGTCCAATCCTGCATCAAGGCCTATCAAAACCTTGCCAAAGATATCTTCACACCACGGCGCCGCACGTACATGGGTGGTGCTTTTTTGCACAACCTGTTTGGCTCTTCGACTTTCTCAGCCCAAAAGCTAGAGTTGGGAATTAGGAAAATCATAAGAGACAATGGTCGAGGCATACACAGTGCAGATCAAAATGGAGTTCAAACTAGGGCCGGTGGAGAAGCCTACTCAAAGCTCAATAGAACTGACTCACCTGGTTCAAATGGCGCCGGTGACGTCGGCTCCATGTTGGAAGAGATACCTATGCTTGTAGAGGGCGGTCAAAGATGCAAAGTGTATGCCGCTCACCTCTGTATCATGGCTTATTTCTGACTTTAGATATCACTAGGTTCGTCTGCTGCACTCTCGATAACGGTCGTGCTTATCGAATCCGGAGCTACAAGTCGAAATACGATCCGGGTCTCCCATTTACTGTGTGGCAAGCCGCAAGAGCGACATCTGCTGCTCCCAGTTTCTTCGACCCCTTGAGCGTCAAAGATATCACAACTCTTCGTGACGGTAGCCTGCGGAATAACAATCCGATCAACGAGGTTATAGACGAAGTCCACACTGAATTCAGTGACCATGAGATATCGTGTCTTGTCAGCATTGGAACTGGAGTTTCCAAGACAGAGTTCTTTGGGAACGGCTTGGTATCTATTGCGAGAGCTTGCGCAAGGATTGCAACAGACACTGACGAGGCTGAGCGGACGTTTCGAAATAATCATGCTTCGCCCAACCAGGTGCTTCATGATTGTTATTTTCGTTTCGAAGTCGAGCAAGGACTTCAAGATGTTGGCATGGAGGAGTGGAAAAATACAGAGCACATATGGGGAGTCACTACCTCTTATCTCAATGATCCAATTCGTAGAGATATGTTTGGGAAATGTGCTGTCAAGCTGGGTGGTCCTGAAACAGCAACTGAGCCAATGTGAGATTCTGATATCGAGGTTAATACGCTAGCCTTAGCTAATAGTCAATAAGACCTGTCGTCGAGGAGCCCCACTGCTCCGAGGTGTTGATTCGCCATCATGAATTTCTTGGATTCCACTCAACTGAGGAATTCGTTGGACGCAATGCGGATATGTCTTGGTTGGAGAACAGCTTTTGTCTTAAGACACGTCCAAGCGACCCTGCCCTAAAACAGAGGCCTGTCGTTGCTGCGCTTACGGGCCTTGGTGGAAGCGGTAAGACGCAGTTGATGCTCCGTTATGCCGAGACACATCTGGATACATATAGTGCTGTCTTCTGGATTGATGCACGGTCAGAACATACGATTCTGGAAAGTTTCAGACTAATCGCCCGGATTCTAAACATCGGCTCCGCAACCTGCATTAGTCTTGACAAAACTCAGCAGAGCTCTGCATTAATCAGGAAGACCGACGTCGAAGATATCTATAGTTTCAAAATGTGGATTCAGGCTCGTTGTCGCCCATGGTTACTTCTATTCGACAACTTGGAAGATATTCTGCTGACCTCCTCAATATCAAAGTTCTTTCCTTCGATGACGCTGAGCCCGGGAAGTATTATTATTACATCTCGAAGGCGACTCAAGATGTCAGGTTGGCTTTTCAAGAAAATCGACTGCTTGGACCCAGTTTCAGCCCGGCAGTTACTCTTTCGCCATGGTCAAGTATCGAATCCTTCGGAGACGCAGATTGCTCAAGCTGAGCGCATCGTGCTCGAACTCGGGCATTTCCCGTTGTCCGTATCCCTGGCAGGCTGCTATATCCAGGTTGTTGGGACGATAGATCGGTATATGATACACTATAAGGAGAGAAAGCGTGACTTGCTGAAGAAGGCGCTAGGAAAACCCGTGCTGGACGCGTATCATGTGTCGGTATTAATCGCTTGGCAAACCTCGCTCGATCTCTTGCCTCAGTCTGCGATCCGTCTTTTCCACTTATTCTGCGCCTTGGACCGCAACAACATTTCCGTCGATCTCTTAAGGAGAGCATGTTCCCCCAAACAGCGCTGGGACTCTAACGGGGAATTGACTACAGTCTTACCCATCGAAAATGGGGTTCCTAGCTGGTTTCTCCGGATGTGTCTGTCAAAGCAAAGCGAGTGGGACGAACTACCAATTCTTGAAGATATCTTCCGTCTGGAATCGCTCTTTTTCCTCCATAGAGAGAACATAGAAGGCTCCTGGACGTACGGCGGACATGTGGTCAAAAACTTCAGCGAGGGAAACGATTCCCTTATAATTCGAATGGAGTCATTTGTTCAGGAACTTGGGCGACTTATGCTGGAAGATAAGCGACTACAGGAGTATGGTACTGCTGCCATCTGTATTGCTGTGCATTCGATTGAAGATGATGCAAAAAAATCCATACGGCTGAAGGAAATATCTTCCGATTTGAACGATAACTTTGTGGCACTACTTCCAACAGGCGGGATGTCGAATAATGCTCTTGGCTTGATGCTAACCTTGGAGGAAAGTTTTGGGCATATCAAGAGCGCATCTGAGTGTTATCCGAAGTTGGATCAGTACTTAAAAGAGTCCTCCATTCATATCAGCCATAATTCACGATACTCTAAGTCGACTCTTTGCTGGTTCATTCTAGCCGGAATACACCTTGGTGGCCAAAGCCTTCCCGAAGCCTGTCACGACGAACAATCGCTGGGATCCACACTAGTTCTTGCATCTCTAATGATGGAAAATACTAATGCGTTATATCTACATGCGGAGAACACAGTGGCACATTGGGCTGCTATTGGGCGAGTTTGCCGCTTCACAGAATGGTACCTCTGGACACGGATGTGCTGGATTAACGGAACAAAAGTTGCAACGAGAAGAGTGGCTGTCCTCGACAAGCTCCGCCTCGATCGCGCCGGATCGGCTACCTTCCAGGTCAATTTCCATATGCTTTTTGCCTCGGTGATGGAATCATTCATTGCCCAGGGACAAAGGATCAATCCATTTAAAACTGATGACGTTCAATTTGTAGGAGTCATGCCCGCACGCCAATACCTTGATATTTACGCCAATCAGCTGCGCTCACATTTAAAGGGTCATTTTCCCCCGTCACCCAGTGGCCTTACCCCGTCACCTTTTGACCGCCATGAGATCGACCTGAGCGATTTATTATTTCAACTTCTTGACCCATATGTGGGCCTGCGTCCTGGGATTTCAGCTGTTCGGTGGGGCTCAGCCTGGAAAGTCAGCTCAAGCGAAAGCTCTTCTCCAGATTGTCTGATAGCAGAGCTACCAGTGCCATTCCATACTCTATTAGATAAGTTCGAGAAGACGGCATTATTTAAACATATTCAGCTTGGGGCAGCCATTGTAACTGCGCACTGGGTGAAAATACCCGTATGTAAGTTGGTAGAATAATTAACGTAGGATACATGCTTTCGATAAACCACCATGCCATTGCGTTCATTCAACCAATTGAATGCCAATTTCCCTATTCCCATTCACGGTTTTAAATACCTGGTTTCCGATCTTCAGATCAAATAGCTGACGGAGGAGAGTTCCATACCTTTCCCGCCCATCAACATCACTAACGTCTAGCGTCCTTCCAATCAATCTCTCATGAACAAGAACTTCTGTACAATGTTCCTTAGGGTTTGGTCACCTCAACAACCCTGATTAATGGGACTTGGCTGTGAGAGAGGGCAGCGAACTGGCAACAATCCGTTGTCGTTGATGAGACGCTAAAAATGGAGTTTCAGAAAGCCTGGGATGTGGTACTAGATGATAGATTGAATCTTGAGTAGGTTTAAGGAGATCAAGATCCTGAATTTTTGATCTGAAGTAGTATAAAATATGGAGTTGCCCGCCGCTTCGTTAGCGACATCGCAGATTAGGTCAAGCGATGTAAGAATCTCACAGCGCGGTGCTATTAGAGTAGAATGATATTGTTTCTAGTAATATATAACTTACTCTAGACAACTTACATCGTTAGTATTAAGAAAACGAGCAATACGAGATGCGAGAAATCAGATTTTAAGTACGCAAAACGCAGCGGCTGGATATTATAGAGCAAGAAACTTTTAACAGAGGTGCCAGGTACTTCAGTGTATACACTTTAACAAAGGGAGTATCGGTGTCGACGTCAAAAATAGTTGAGGTGGCCTTTGCACACATTTCTTGCGAAAGGGAGCGAAGCCGATTTTGCAAGTGATTGTATCGTCTCCACATTTACCTCGTCTCCACGGTCAATTCCCCAGATTCTGAGCCTACCGGACTTGTTCTCAGATTACATGCAGCAAAGGATACGGCCCGTTCCGACGTCAGTCAAAAGTGGCTAAGGTGGTCTGTGCTCACATTATTTCTAAGCGAGACGACGCGAAGCCGATTTTGCAAGCTACTATATAAATAAAGCGATAATAAATACTATTTCAAAATTGCAGACTTGTCTATTATTATAACTAATTGTCTAGATTATATTTACGTTGAAATAATAATTCAAAGAGATATACGAGTTTGATATTACTAGAGACGGAAAGTAGCCTACCTCCAATTTTGGCGGTTTATTAAAAATGATTTGTTAAGGAGTCAGAAATAGATTGGATAAGGTTTTTAAAAGAATAGATTTTTTTAATAATAATAACTTCAATCTGTTAATTTATATTATACTAATTATTGTATTTTTTTATATTAAAGTAATATTAGTCTTGATTCTTAATACAATTGTTTTCATATAGTTAAATTTATTAATAATCTTTGAAAAATAAACCATAATTTAAAATCAAGTTTTGAACGGTTTTATTAAAATAATCGATTTTTAAGATATATTATAATTACCCCGATATAATACTAAGAAATTTTTTTGATTATATAAAAATAATTGGGTACAAGGTTACGATTATTTTTAAAATAAGAATTTTATTAAGTTTTTGTTTTTTATTTAATAGATTTTTGTAAAATACAAGATATATATAAATAATATTATTATATTTTAATAAACTATTAATATTATTTCGAAATATATTTATAGTATTTTGTAATAATGTATTATCAAAATTCGTTAAATATGATTATTTTTCTTTATTATTTAATATGTGAAAATGTGGGGAGTGGGCACGTGAAGATTGCCGGATCGGTACTAGCGTCAATTGATTAAATAAATAAAATTTAAATTTAGAAAAAATTTAATTATAAAATAAATTCAGGATATTTATATTCTAAACTTTTATTTTAGAGTCTTTTATTAATTTCTATATTATGTATTATATTATATATTGTATATATAAACTAGTAAAGTTTATTATTTATTTAGGGCTAATTCCCGTTATGATTATATATTATAAAATCTTGTAGAATTATATAAAACTATTTTATAAATTAGTTCGGTTTCCCTCAATTAACCTCGGGGAATCTTCTAGAATGTTCTAGGCTATTCCTAATTAGGTTTAAACCATATTTAGGATTACGTACGTTATTATTACTAATAATAATTTAACAAAAATAATATATAATATATATATAAATATATATATTTTTTATATGTTAATATAGATATAGGATAATCTATATATATATATATATTTTTTTTTATTAATATGGAGATTCGGACTAATAAGACTTAAATAAAATTTTATAATTAGATCATATAGTTTTTTTTATTAAAAATCAAATTTATTAATATATATATATATGTATGTATTTTTAAAAATTCTATTTATAATAACTTTTTAGGTCATTTGGAAGTATTGATAAATAAAAATTATCAAATACGCCAAAACTTCCCAAACGACCCCCAATAGCCCTAAAACTTCCAAAAGTCCCGATGTACCTATGTATATAGGTATTTTAATCTAGTAACAGCTGGGGTAAAAGATTTGGAAACTTGATGGTTTGTGATGATAGTAGTGCTGCTCAGGGTGTAGCCTAAGTGACTACCTACTCTGAGGAAATCAAATCTCGTTGATAGGTGGTTCCTGCATTATTTAACGCAACTGAGTATTTGTTATCTCCCGGACCGTATCTCTACACTTTTGACGGGGATTAAGCACTGTGGCTGTGCCTCAGGAGCAAAGATTGCGGCTTACAGCGCTTTGATGGCTGTAATGATTTAGAGGATACTTACTAGAATTACAGGCTGTTTGGCCCTGAAACTGGCCCTAATTCCAGCGCTTTCTCGTGCACGTCCCTGAGGCCCATGCATATATACGGTCTGGGAAATATTGCTACTTACCTAGGTACCTAGGTAGTGTCTGTTTATTATATACTGCTACCCGGCTACACTATCAATCCCACCCTCGTTCCATTCCTACTGCTCGTCGATACCCTTAGCTCCTCCACCCACTCCACAACTTCATCTCTACACTCAATTCTCTCATACCTCTGAGCCATTCTCGCCAGCGTATACCCAATCTCCAGCTCCGCCAAATTCCGCGCAGGACACGTTCTGATGCCCCATCCAAAAGGCATATAATTGGGGCCTGGCTTGATCCCCTCCCATCGTTCGGGCCGAAATGCTTCTGGGTCTGGCTTCCAACAATCTCCGATTCGGTGTAGTGCAAATACTGAGGACATAACTACTGTGCCTTTGCGGACGAAGATTGGAGAAGTCTTGTTTGGCCCTCCGCCGGTGGGGAGGATTGTGTCTTTGTATGCTTTCCGCGTCGACATACTCGCAACGGGGTACAGACGGACGGCTAAACAAAGAGGCTTGTGGGTCATAATTTTGAAGTGAAATGGAGGAGGCTACCCACTTTCCTTGATAACATTTGAAATGTATTTTAGACCCTTCAACCTCTCGAGGGTCAAAGGTGAATCACCCAAGGCTAGAACTTCGGTTCGAAGCTTTCCCCACTTGTCTGGATTTCGGGAAAGTTGGAAAATCGCGTTTCCAATGGTGATGGCGCTTGACTCATGCCCCGCGAGGAAGACTACAGAAAACAGGGTCAGCTGCGAGGTTTCGAGTAGTCAAGATCATTGCCTACCATGCATAATCTGATTGCGTAGATCTGTCCGATCATCTGTCTCCATTGCCATCTCATTCAGCAACACAATGTTACGTCCGGGGGTGTCCTCATCTGATATGCTGTCGAGCTTCTCGCCAGCTCCAAGACGCTTTTTGCGGTACTCGATCGCCTTGTCAACATAGTAATCAGCAAATGCATGGGCGACTTTGATTGAATCGTAATATTTCTTGTCACAGTACATGAAAGCTAGCTTCCCAAGTTGGAGTCGCCTGCCCGTCCCCTGCTGGGCATAATGGAACGCGTCAAGAAAATCCTGTGACCGCTGGGGCTCGTTTTCATCGAGAATTCTCATCGACTCCCCGAAGAGAAATTGAGTTGAGGTATCAATGAACTTGTTCAAATCAGAAACGTAAGCGGTTGTCCATGAAGGCTTCTTCTGGAATTCTGAGCTGACATACTAGCTTGCACAACAACGGCTTTAAATCAACGGTTGATCCATCGCTCGGGAGTAACTTGAAAAACTTCTGCAGGTTGATCTCAAATGCAGGCAAATTTGCAATATTTGTTATGCTAAAAGTTGGTCGAATCAGAGCCCGTGAATGTTCCCAAAAACGGCCATCCATGGTGAAGACTCCTTCGCCAAGGAACGGAAGAGTGGCAGCTCTTCGCATCGGTTGCACGCCATAATCTTTGAAATTCGTCGTGGTAATGGCCTGTAGGTTGGTAGGGTCGACAGTACAAATTGCTGCCGAGCCTTGAAATATTGCGGTGAAGGTGTCGCCATATTTCCGGTAACGGCTGGTCCATTTGTCCAGCAAACCGAACTTCTTAGCAGCTTCGGCATTTTCACGGAACAGATCAGAACCAAATAGTCTGTCTGTATGAGGGTATTTCGAAGGTTCTTGGCAGCCATGTTGTTTCTTCTTCTGATGGATTGCAAAGCGAGTCCGTAGGAAGCTGAAGAGGAAGCCAACTGCCAGAACTGCCACCAACGGACCACCGAAGTCGAAGAGAACCCCCATTGTGAGGAAACTAGGAGGGACCAGGAGTGACGAGAGCGCCGTGAGGGATGGAAAAATTGCGGCGGTTGGCAGCTGTTGGCTTGCATATGAGAGGAGGTCTTGGCAAGCCCAATCATGTGGATTCAAGGCTTGTTCCAACATCCAACCTCCTCATATCAACCCTTGCTCGGTATTTTCCCGTTGCCACCTTCCTATTTTGCCAGCCCTGGCCGCTGCCAAGCATGGGAACTCGAATTCGGGTTCCGCTTACCCCTACTGTTGGGCACGTATATGTACCTATGACAAGAGACGTGATGTTGGAGAAGACTGAAGTTTTATTGGGGTGAGGGCTAAGCCCTTAACCTGGCTAGTGGCTGACTAATCTATACTATCACTTATCAACCTAGGTGTAGGTGTTGGTGTTGGTAAGTTTATTGCGCAATACAAGAGACGCATATGTTACAGCGGATCATTGATGGAAGCCTAGACTACTATACAGTAGGCAGATCATTCTATCCCCGTTTTATCGTAAATGTTCACCGCATGACTGCCCTGCAGCTGCTACCTTAATGCGCCCTACGTGTGCAACACCGGCAGATCGATATTAGAAGCTGAGATGACTCTGCGCCGCGTATCTGCAGCAGACCAGGAAGTGAATGCTGGAGAGTTGTCAGAAAAGGCTCGATGATTACACCGAGCTACATACAGTATGTGTTGGGAATCTCCAGGGTTCGGCCCACGATTGAAACCCCCTCTATGTTTACGGTAAATCGAAATTTTACGGAACTTTTACCCCTGAATACAATCGATACCATGACTTCTGTGAGAATTTCTCTACTTCATTACTTCCCTTAACATCATACCTTAAAATCTCTCCTCATAAAAGATTTCACTCGGGTCCCCACTTCAACGTTCGCACGAAATTATAGGTTTTCCGCTTCGTTTCGACATCGATGTCTGATACTACTCACTCCGAGGATAGTGCTTGGGAACCATTTCTCAAATCCTCTCGCCATGAAGATTGGGAAGAGGAACCTCATGTCGAGTCGAAAGGATTCTTCGGGCGTGTCAACCTTGCAGCAATTGCAACTCATATTACCATTGCTTTGGTGTATCTCCTTGTAATCACAGGCATCACTGCGTACAGGAGAACGAATGAAGAGCTTGCAACGGAAGCAAAACTTTCAGCGGACATATATTGTAAGACAGTTGACCTACAAGAATTTGTGCTATTGCTCATTGTTGCAAGTTCCCGCGGAAGAAGCTGTCGAGTACGAACTTGTTGACTTCCCTCTCAGGGATTTTTACGAGCACAATCCGTATGTAGGGGACCCAAGACCAGAACATGACGAGGCATGGGGGAAGCTCTTGAAGAGTAGACTACACACGACCTTTCTGAGAAATCAAGAGGCTTCACTAACAATCTTGAAGACATGAACGTCCGTTTCACGCAAGAAGAAATGGACAAAGTAAACCTTACATCTCTTAAATTAAAAGATGGGTCTGGTTATGTGGGAAGTTTTACTGCTTACCATGAAGTTCATTGCGTAGTAAGTTTGCTGTTCATGCGCCAATTGAACGATGCTAACGAATACCTTCCAGCACTGGGTCCGAAAATGGATGCACAGAGAGCACTATTGGCCATACCTTGAAGGAGATGCGCTTCGAGAGCGGAAAGTCCATATCGGTATGTAATTTGCAGCCAGTAGCATCATCTGAACGATGGCTGATTTTTCTGTCTCGTAGAACATTGCTTGGAGAATCTCCGACTCAATGCCATGTGTCGGGGTGATCGAGTTGTGTCCACTTTCGAATGGATGGGCGCATTTGCGAGGCCGACGGTAGAGCAGAAGCACAAGTGTATCAATTGGGAAAAGTTCGATGCTTGGAATGCTGAAAGGAGGGTCGATTTGTTTAATCTTGATGCGCTTGAGGGTCGGCCTTCGCTCTCACCAGTAAGAAGGCCCAGTCTCATCTCACCTGCTCTTAATCCCTTCTTTACCTTTTTTCGTACCGGCTTGTTTCAGCGTAGAAAAGGAAGGATCGCAATTCCCGGTACAAATTGGCTGACACTATCTTCTAGCTTGAAGAGGCCGATGTTGGGGTGAGACTTGGTAGTAAACCCAGCTCGGAAGAAGACATAGCGCACAAATAAGGACTTGATTAGATACTTTTTTACTGAAAGTTGATAACCATAGCTTTGAGATTAATGTATCTTTAGAGGGACATTTCGAACGACCAAATGGATTGCCACGTTACCAATATCGAATTACAGTTCAAAATTCAAAATATTCATGATTATAACTTTGGCAACACAATAACAAAATTCATGTTGTGACTAAACCACAAGAGCTCGTTCGTTAGTGTAAACACGGATGAGTTTCAACAGCTGAAGGCCCCCCCCGATAGAAATAATGTTGCCGGAATCAAGAGGGACAAAAAAGCTGCAGCTCAAGGTACGGAATCAATCAAGTCACCATGACGTTTACTCTTTGTTCTCGGTTAATTTAGGAGAATTCTTCATTGCGACCATTAAATATCCGCTAATCAATACCAGGCACCTTCCATATTTCCGCATGTTCTTTCAGCTTCTCGAAATCTCTGCAAACCCTCTCGAATCCCCACCCGGTTACCCCTCCGAGGCTCCAATCCACAGGCTCAACATTTGTATCCGCAGCGCACTCTACGCATTGCCTTAAGAAGTCAAAACAGTGAGTAACATGATGATTATTTTTCATTGCGTTCTTCTCTCCAACCACAGTGGAATCTATATTTGCGAGTGCTGCATAGTATCCACGTCGAATCGTGTCCTAAATATACTGAGCGAGAATGCCAAAACTCAGAAGAGGGAAGACTTACAATGCAGTGAAGTTGATGGAAGACGGAGAACTCTGATATGTTTGAAATAGGAGTATGCTCTATCATAAACCCTTGTCCGACTTCAAACATGGTATAAGTCAGTTTCGTAGGCTCCTCATATCTCCCAGAGGTTCTATGGTCACTTACGGGGGAGGTTTTCTTCCCAAGCTCGATTCGAGCCCTTAGAAGGCGGAGCAGAGTATGTATTATTGAATTCAAAGGTCTTGATGAGCGTTCCCGCTGGCATGAGGGCACCCATGAGGTTGGTATCTGTGACGTTTCTTTGTCTGCCATCGTAAAAAGCGCAGAGAGTAAAGCTACCAAGAGACGAAGCAATGCAGAGAATGATGGTCAACAGTACTTGAGACAAGGACCATGAAGTCAGCCCCGGAGGCGTCGAGGATTTCGGGGGGCTTGAAAGATCTCTATCTTGAATTATGGCATATCTATTATGATTCAAGCGAGCCCAGGGAACATTCAAACTCTTCATAATCAAAATCTTGGAGATTCCTCGGGTTGAGTCTCTGACCAGATGCTTCCTGGCGAAGCTCCAGACAACAATTCTTAGTAAGCCTGAGAATTACACAGATGGAGCTGAGGTAAATACAGAAATCCGAAATGAACCCTGTGGATATTACGGCAAGTGTATCTCATCATGCCGCTATGAGAAACGGGCACCGGAGATGTCGTGCATAATGGCGGCGGCAGTGTCCCAGGAAGTGCCATTCCTTGTTAGACCAGGAGCAGAGAATTACGCCCAGTGTTATCTGCCGTGGGTGCTGAACGAAGCCAATAAGATTTAGGCTGAATTCTATCCTTTGCTACGCCGCGATAAAAGCAAGTTTTTTCTCCTGTGGTGTTTTCGAACGCTTACCTATCGATATTTCTTCATGTCAAAGAAATCCCTCCAGCTGCGCCTTGCAGGCGAGAAAACGAATCACCTTCCGCTATTTCTGCATCCGGGACCAACAATCACCAACAATCGCCGACTGCTTCCCCGCTGCTTCATCAGCGTCCATATCTGTCTCAGCTGTGCATGATTAGCTGCATCTGCTCTGCCACAATCTACCACGAGTGCATTGAAGTAGCGCAGTTACTGTACTTGGGCTGATGGATGCCTGGGGCTGACCACCACCCCTACACCGGCTTCAATAAATCAACTCTTGCTCTTGCGATTGAGATCGACATTTGCAACAATTGTTCCAACAAAACTTTTATTGCCCTCAATACAAGTTTACACTGCATGCAGGCCTCGAAGTGAATGATAGAGCGGTGAGTCCGAGGCAGAACAGCACTCTCCTCTTCCTAGCTATTGGTTGACGGGTAAAGAGAACACTATAAATCCTGGGTAATATGATGTACTTGGGAGTAGCCTTCCGAGATATTCATGGAAATCGACTGTCAAAGGCAAGTCCATTGTCTAGAAAAATACAAGGAGTCTTGTAATGCAGTGTTGCTTCAACGATGAATCGGCTGCACTCAAGTTATAAATAACTTCTCTCTTCCTTGACTGCGGGATAAGGCCCCCCGATCCCAAGTCTAAATTCATTTGTCCACCAATTTCTCCAACAAAATCGGTCTTCTCAATCTCAGCTCCAGAAAAGATGCAGCTCTCTCATCTCTTCGTCACCTTTTTCGCCGTTCTGGTGGCAGCTTTGCCTGCGGCTCACCCCCACTCAAGTATTTACCATTCTTATACGATTCAGAAGGCTTGAAACTGAGAATTGTAACTAACAATGGGCAGTTGATGCCGATGATGCCGCAGTGCATGCGTGGTCCACGCATTTGGCCGACGATTTTGAAGCAGCTACCTCGGAGTGAAGGAATCAGTTGTGGTTGGAAACGGCTGACACAAGTATATCTGTTGTTGTTTGATAGTCGCGCATTTTGGGGTTGAGATGCGAATAAGTTGAGAATGAGGAAGTCCCAAGGATTTTTCGCTCACACAGTATTGCAATATATCACTCATCATGCGTAATTTTGGAAGCTATTTGAGAAGCAGTGAATATGACGCAGCATTGCCTTTAGGACTCCGTCTCGATTCTACCCTCTTCATGGTTTCAACTGAATTGAGATAGAGAACCCCTTCTTTGCGAGGAACCATTGAGCTGGAGCCGCAATTTTTGAAAATCGTAGCAAATGAGGGGTAGAAATCCTTGTACCCCGCTCTTGAATTCTGCGAACTAAGACTTTCATACGATGACATTACAGTACACGCAGCCGCTATCGACCTCAAGCGCTGAAGCCTGGACTTTGTGGAGTAACTTTTTAAGGCACAATATCATGTCAAATGTGATCCAGTAACTCAATAACGAGGGTAACTTCAAGGAAGCGGCTTGCGCTTTCGCTCATGCCGACAGAAAAGAAAGCAAGATACAACAAGCTCCAAGAAACCTATTATCGGATTATCTTAATAGGATAGGAGGCCACATACTTGAGTTACAGTACTACGCAACTGCTATTAGCCGAAGGCTAGTTTCACACCCAAAGTCATGCTTTTGTATACAAAATAATTCTAGAACCATATTTGATATTCTTAAATCCACCTAAATCTAGTATTTTTTTATACCAAAGTACTATTATATATAATTTAATTTTAAGTAAAATTAAAAACTCTTTCAGATATACGTTTTTAAAATGGGGCAATCTATTATTAATCTAATTTAATATAAGAAATTATAATTTTTTAAGAAACTCTTATTACAATACCTTATTTTATAAAAATTATTAATACAATTTTAATTCTGAATTGATAAAATCGTTTTTTTTATTCCAATTAATTTTCTATTAATAGATCTTAAATTCTGGATTATATTTTATTGGAAATATTGAGGAGTATTAAGGGTGAGTTTTAGTGGGATCCACTCATTCCGCTAATAGCTGTTACGCATCACTGTACCGCTTTTGAGCTCCACAGGGGTTCTGATCCTTACAAGGCTGGATAATGACAAGGGTTGCAGAGTTACCCCTGAAACTTTTATACGACATCTTAGCGCCCGGTAACCCTCATAATTAAACGCACGAGTCATAATCGCACTATCAACCTGGCCCAACAGCAACATTCCTGCAAATCATTGCGCCCCTTCAATGCAGGACGGAAGGGAAAGTGCGTTATCCCGCCACTTTTGAGTATGACCCATCTTAAGTGCGCCACGGCCCCTCACAATTAAGATAAGCAATGGTGTTGGATAACGTCTCTTTAAGTTCACCGCGGAGCCTGCATCTTCAGAGCCTTGTTAGGTGGAATCTTCTTAAAGAATTCATCATCATGACTCGAGTTGATCCAACTGCGCTTGCTTTGTGCATTATCTTTCCCTTTCTCTCGATCGTTGCCGTCATCGCCAGGTTTCGTGCAAGGTCTATTCAGAAGAACAGACTTGCTGCTGATGATTGGGTTGTCATTCCTGCGCTGGTAGGTTTACCAATTTCAATGGGTTGGATATGTCTTGACTCTGATATTCCTAGGTTTTTTCTATTGGAAATGCCCTGAACATTCTGATCGGTAGGAGAACATGCAGACCTTTAAATATCCAAGTATTCTGACTTGAGATAGGCGCCGTCAAGGCGGACCTTGGTCAACACATACCCTTGGATCATAAAAGATTCGCTGTCAATGGCCCGAAACTTGTGGCTTTGGAAAAGGTAAGAGACCGTTGCTTGTCCTTCCATTGACATCGAGTATTAATTATCAACCGCAACTGACTATGAGCACGAGACAGATGACATACATAACTCCAATCTTGGCCTGCATTGCATTAGGATGCGCGCGATGGTCCGTCCTCCTGTTGTACTACCGAATTTTTGACACTAGTCGTATCTTCCGATTCTCGGTCTATGTTATGTCGGCCCTCAATCTTGGATGGATCGTCGCCTTCTTGTTTGTTTTCATCTTCAGATGTACTCCCATCACCAAAGTTTGGAAGCAGCAGCAAGGAGAGAGGAAACACTGCATTGGCATAGAATCGAACTATGCTTATGCTGTCAGCTCGGTCGTGCTTGATATTTTAGTTTTGTCCATGCCGTGGCCCATCGTATGGAAGCTGCATATGCCCACGAGGCAGAAAATCGCTGTCACAGGCATCTTCATGCTGGGCGCGATGTGAGTTTGGTCTTGCGAGATCATGACAGTAAATACTGACAGCGTGCTAGTGTAACCGCCGCAGGAATAGGAAAGTGCTACGCTTTCTACACGGTTGGCGGAATAATTGCCAAAAATCATGACCTCACTTGTAGGTCCCCACCTTCCATTCAACATTGTTGAAACTTTCCAAATATTGTAATAACGTGAGGCTAACTTCGGCTCCTTTGTCTAGATGACGAAGCGCCACTCTTCTACTGGACAGTCCCTGAGTGCTCCCTCGCAGTCGTTTGCGCTTGCCTCCCTACACTACGACCAATACTACATGGTGTCAGCTCCTACTCTATAATCAATAGTATGCGGAGTCTCTTAACAATGACATCGTTACGGAGCAGTAATGCCAGCAGAAACCAGGTTTCTACTCACGAATCGGGTTGGATAGATCGCGACAGCCAGGAGAATGGGAGCAGAGTTGGCATCAACAAGATAAAGACAGAACAGAGTTCAGTCAAGAGTTCAACAACCGAAGTGGAAATGAATGATTTGGAGACAGGGCACAGTACAAGCAGAGTAGCCGGGAGAACCTGAGAGGAAAGCTTTGGTGGGGTAGAAACACTGCTAGGTCCCTATCACAACAGCTCAGGGTAGTTACCCTCTTTAGAGCATTCAAAGTAGACATTGGTATATGGAACACCATCACTTGGGTAAATTCTACAAAGCACTTAATATTACGATCGTGTGTTAGATGTAAAATCTCCACAGTCCATCTCATGTGCAATGAAAAGATATATGGAGCACAGAAGTTCCATCGGAATTTGGAGTGGTAATTTAAAGTACTATTGAACTACAACAAAATACCACAAAGCAATGAAATTACAGGCAGCAAAGGCAGAATCAAGTACAGTACTAACAGGATATGGACATTCGATCTCATCCCCCCTTCAATAGGAGGCAGGGAGAGGTCAGGCTTTAGGACGCCGTTGAAATCGCGACGGGATAATTCAATTTGATGGACACAATGGAACAAGATACCTTGCAACGAGGATGATGGGAGATGGCGATTATGAAGGTGGTGCATCTGGTGAGTAGGCGATAGATTGTGAATAAGGCACGATCGGTTCAGTTTGGCCGTTTGGCCCTCGAGACTAGAATACATGTACTGTATGTAATGAGTTTCTTTTTCTGTGGACCACTGGAACCAACGACACACGAACCCGACCCCTCCCTCGCCCATGCTGACACGATACATGCGCGTTTGAATTTCGTGTGGGCTAGAAGCTGTCGTATAGAAAAGTCCTGGCGTGACTTTCTGTGTCCCAGACCATCGCGATGGTCACAATTAGCAACTTTCTGGGGGTGAAAAGGCGCGCGGGGGGAATCTAACATATAATCAGCAGGATCGTTAGATAGGCTCAATACCTCAAACCATTATGGACCAAATTCCCTGTGGATTTGAAAGCCTGGTTTTCGCTCTTCATGGTCAGCCTTGACCGAGCCTTCTTTGCGAAGTTGTTGTTAGACTCGCCAGCTGCCTCCACTTTGGTGCAATGCGAAGCCTTCTACACAGTTCTCGCCTTGGTGTCCTTACTCCCATAATAATTGCAGTATCCCATGATTTTGGTTTTCAAGGATAGGCGTCAAAGACACATCTTCTCGTCGTAGATACCCCCTAGCTTCCATAATTGCCTTACCTAGTCTGTTCTCTCCCTAGTGCTGCCGATGTTGCATAGCATGCTTTGCAGTATACCCTTCAACTTGCCAGCAAACGAAATGTCAACGAAGAACGAGAGGGAGCGGAGCCAATCTACTTACCAATTCCCCAAACCCGATCTCTCGACGCCGCTTCCACGAGCAATCAATCACCAGTGGCTAGCAGCTTCCCTTTTAGTTTGGGATTTTGCCCGAACTTCTCAATATTTCCCGCCAAAACTACAGCGCTCTTTACTTCGTCCCAGCTCTCAGCGGAGAAGCCACTCGTCAGTTTGCCGAGCCGCTTTTGTTCTTTTGGAGAAGTCATCGCAAGCACTTTTCTTTGTGTCTCCTTGTCGTGGAAGCGCCCGGCTTTGCAGTACATTATGAACTGCTCGGCACAGTTGAAAGTGATACTGCCTTTGGCATCATCTTCATCGAGGGTATCTCCGATCAACCCTGCAATCTGGGCCTTGCTGATGGTGAACACAGAAGGGAACCATTGACATAATTCTCCGTGAGTGGCATCCGGTATGTAGAAGAAGAGTGGCTCCTCACTCGAGGCCTCAGTTTTGGTCCCATTTTCATGCTGCAGTTTAGGGTGATTAACAGCCGCCGACTTTTTGAGTTGCCGCTTCATGATTCCTGTGGTGTAATTTGCGTCCCGGGGTATCGCTCCAAGAAGAGGGGTGATTCCGTAAAAAAAATTGAACGGGTTGATTATTTTAGCTTTTTGCAGAATTTGGTTGGGTGTCTTCGGAAATGTATACGGTTGAGTTTAGAAAGAAAATCAAGATCCGAACAAGCTTCAAAGGAAGTTAATCAAAGTGACCATGTGGATAGGTAGGTTTGCTGCTTGTGAAAATTAATTAATAATACTGACTACGTATGACCCTCGTAGCTTTGGTGTAGGTCATGGTGCTAACGTTAGCTCCCGGAGTCACCTTCACCCATCTCAGCAGAGTCACGTGCCAAAACATTACAGTCAGCAATTTTAACCGACCACCCCCTTTTCTTTGATCCTCTCTGGTGGACGGAAAAAGCGGCACTAATTTTGAATGTGCCACACCTGGGCACCGAGTGGGACATTCAAAATCTGCAATATCCAGTGCCACTTTTCTTGTCCAGCGCTAGCCTCTACATGAATAAGTTGGCTAGAATCATCCTGCATCCCTTAGACAATCTAACGATCCAACTCCAGCTGTATTAGCCTGGCTCAACCACTAGACTTTGGTAGAGTCTTTCTTGCTCTCATCCAAGCCATACTTTGTATCTAGTTCAGTTCGCAACACAATCTCCTTTTCTGCGAAGACGAGCAGCAGACCAAGAGCAGCAGGGGCGATGCTGGCCAACCAGGTGACTTTCAGGGCCCGAGTGAAGACATCGATGACCTGATCCTTGGTCTCGGGGGTGAAGCTGTTTACGAGGGCCGCTGTGACGAAACTGTAGGCTCGGCCATCACTTAGAAGGGTGCGTACACCTGTGTCTGTGATACGGTACGACTCAATGGCGAAACGAGCGTTGAAAATTGCAGCAGGGATGGAGACGCCCCAAATAGAGCCATACGCACGCATGAAGGCGAGGGCGGCCGTGGCAGCAGCTGTGTCCTCCTCGGGTAGATCGGCTTGCACGGCAGGAAGATTCGTCGACATCATGAATCCGACGCCGAAAGCGGGAAGCATCTGCACAATAACCCACTCGGCCATTGGAGTGTGGCGGTCGAAGCGCGCAAATAGACCAAAACCCAGAGTCATGACCCCGAAAGCAAAGAAGTGCAATGGCTTGTATCGTCCTGTCTTAGCGACCAGTCCACCCCCGACAACGGCAAAAGGGACCTCGACTAAGACAGTAGGTAAGAGCCAGACGCCCGCTCTAGTGCTGCCAGCATTCAGTACAGCCTGGAAGTAGACGGGCAGGAAGTAGATGGCCCAGAACAGCAGCATGAAGCTCAGGAATGCCATAATGAGGGCTGCAGCTGGGGTGCGTTTTCTGAACACTTTCTCGGGAAGCGTAGGATATTTGACCCAAGGAGCCATCTCGTACGCGTGAAACACGAAGATACCGGTGATTCCCAAAACCAATGGTACGACTACACGAGATTCAGACCATGCGTACAAGGCTCCTCCCCAAGAGAGACCGATGAGCAATGAAGTAACTGCTGCCGCGAGAATAGCAGTACCGATGTAATCGATACGTTTGAAACGCGAGCCCAAGGTGTTGGTCCGGTCATACTTTACTCTCAAAAAGACGACGAGGAAGATGAGCGCAACACCTCCAATAGGTAGATTAAGCCTGCCAATACCTTGGGTCAGCAACGTTTCACAGGAGCATGGTGTATATCTGATAACGCTCTACTCGTCTCGAGCGCTTTGTCTCTCAAACAGGCACGAGTAGCCCAGGGATTTGCTCACCAAAATACCCAGCGCCATGACGAACGCTCTACCAATATGCCACCAAAGAAGGGGCCCACTGCGGTCCCCAAGGCGAAAAAAGCAAAGAGTAAGCTCATGTAGTTCCCTCGTTCGCGCAGAGGGACCAGATCGCTCACGATGAGCTCGATGAGAAGATTGATACCACCGCCACCAATGCCTTGAACGGCCCGACCAGCAATAAGCATAGTGGCGTTGGTGGCACCGCCCGAAATCCCACTCCCAAGTGTGAAGATGGCCACGACCGAGATGAAGACCCATCGCCTACCGAATATATCCGAGAGCTGGCCGAAAAGTGGGAGGAAAGCGGCGCTTGTCAGGAAGTATGCGTTGACGAACCAGATGTACAGGTGTCCCGCGTCTAGGTCGTGAACGATTGAGGACAACGCAGTTGATGTGACAGTAGACTCGACGGCGACCAGCAGAGAAACGAGCATGAGAGCAGGAAATATAGCCCAGAATCGCCATCCCTTCTTTGTTGAAACCATCTCTTCCTCCCCTTCTGCCTCTGCATCCGCCCTTGCCTCGGCGGTCACTTTGGCATCGCTGGTGATAGGGGTCGCTGCCTCTGTTTCGGCCCCAGTAGGATCTAGGGTGGCATCCGACATTATTTACAGATTATTCCCCTGGATTTGGATTCGTTCTTCTTTGGTGTGCCTGGGAGAGTGAGTGAGTGGAGTTTACAGCGACCAAGCCAGCGAGAAGGAGGACAGGGAACGAAGTGAGAATAAGAGTTTAATATATTGGAAGCTCAAAGGTTCAAAACAATAAAATAAAAAGGTTATTATCTTAGGTCTGACAAATCCATCAGTATTCGCGTTTATCTTCGGCGTGGAGGAACACATGAAGCCAATGTTTGTCAGCTGTCTAGCTGCCAGTAACAGATTTGCAAACATGCATGGAATTGCACAAAGTGTTAAACGTCATGGGCTTTCCCATTATAAATGCTTTTTGCTAGCAGCCCTTGTACTGATTAAACTCTTGCAGCTGTGACTTTGATCACGGTTTCGGCGTTTACCCCTGAAAATAGGCGAGTTTCCGAAATAGGCAACTCGCCGCTGACACAAACCATACGGACATGTTGGCACCGAAGACTATGTTATGTTCCAGCAGCTCCAGCGTATATTATTGAATCAGTGCAGTAAATCAGGGCTACGCAAGTCGGAGTTGGCTGAAAAGCGCCGAGTTGGAGTTCAGTTGGATTTGGGCATCTGTGGTTGTGGCGGAGAATACGTAAAGTCAATATCAGTGATTGTTTTGGGGAGTGAGGTAAATGCTGTTTTAGTTCCAAACTAATTATCCAAGAATAAAACTATGCATTGTCCTGCCAGTTTTCTACTGGGAAGTAAATCTGTAAAGGCATCAGGAATGGGAATTTCCGAGCTCGAGTGATACTTGATACTTTATCAGTTCATGCGGGCGACTTTTGTAAGCCAACAGTAGCCAACTTGCTGCGCCTCAGCTCCCCTTGCCGCAAGATATGATCGAAATTAGCGACGCGTACACTGAGAATATTTTTATATGATTTAGAGACAATCGCCGTCCGACTCAGTGTCCTCGGTACGCGCTTGAATCATGATTCGTGTGCAGCCTGCGAGGCAGTACCAACTGAGGCACGCCTGTGACAGATGCCACAGATCTAAGCTTCGATGTATCCGCGACAATGATGAGGGGCCCTGTCAGCGGTGCCTTCAGGCCCAGGTGAAATGCTGTTCCAGCCCCGCCGATCGACCGCAACGCCAGACAAGTCGCTCGCGAGATGGCCTGAACCCGAACCCGAAGCTGGGTGGACCAATCCCGAAAGGCTCTCACTCGCTCAATCTGCCGCAAGAACCTGATCATTGTAGGTATACAGTATCTCCTCCCGCTTTCACATCCGACTCTTGGCACCACTGCAGCTTCAGACTAACCCTGGTTGTCTCTCAGCTGAAATAATTTCAACTACTACTTCTTCAGCTACTCCCGAAACTACACACAGTTCGGTTCAGGAACCCTCTAGCCTCTCCCCAGAGAATACCAACCCGCCGCAGACTTCAGAACTGTCTGACACGCCCAGTCTAACATATTGCATGGGGAAGCTGTTTGACATCAACATCACCCTGATGCAACATCTCAACATCATCCCTGAAATTGACTTTGATGGCAAGGCAGCAGACCAAGAAGATGAGTTGGACGACAAGTCAAAATATGCCATAGACGAGGTATTCAACCTTTCACAGTTGTTTATCGATATCATCGGCCACCTCTTACGCAAACTTCCACCACCCTTCCAGGGCGGCTCCGTTAGCTCACTTCCTCCATCCTTGGATGCCGCCTCGGAACTCGTGATATTCTCCAGCTATCTTCGCCTAATTGAGACATACGACAAGATACTACGGCATATGCAAGTCTGCTGCCATCAGAGCGGAACCTATCCCGCGAGTGAATATCAGCTCAAGCTTCCAGGGTGGTCCGTCGGGTCATTTTCCGTCTCTTCGAAATCCAAGACACAATCCCTCTTCATGGTCCAACTCGTAGAGACAATGTTGACGAGATTACGCGATCTAATTAGTGAGTTGGTAGTGACTCCCAGAGCCACCTACGGATACAGAGGAAACTGGGAGTGCTTTGGTGGTATGTCGCTAGTTATCGTGCCAGATCTGGCTCTGCAGGCAATCCGCACCCGAGAAAGCGGGACGCTGCACCTTGTACAGCAGATCAAGAATGCCCTCACATGACATGAGTCTGCATAGTATTAAAACGACCATGGTGTAACTCCTGCGGTCTGCAGATTTACGAACGATCTGGCGCAATACCTCAACTGGACACCAGTCCAGTCCATGGGTCGCCGTTTGGCAGTTGAGTGATATAAATTGGAGTTATCTATCACCGAGTCATTCCATCCAATTCTTCCAGAAGATTCTGCATTCACCGTGAATACTGGATGCAACATTGGAATATTGATTGGTAACACCTGAGATCTTACAGTACGAATCCTTCCAATGTTTCAATTGTCCTAGCCGCCACGTTATGATGTTTATTCTCTTCCTATACTGAATTCAGTATGTGTTCTCAATGTACATACAAGAAGCCAAGCAGCCGAGCTCTTGAAAACTTGCGCGGAAAGCTAGACGTACCCAGATTTGTCCGCCTTCCCCAAATTGGTTACTTAGATGTCCCAGAAAGAATTCCAGGTTCTTGTCTGCCTTGGGAAAAGCACCTTTGAAACAGCTATATAATTCCTGCACAGTTGGTTTCTTCTGCGCCTGCGTAACCTTTTCCCTAAAAAGTGCAAGATACTTCTTGTTGTGCTCCAGGTCTGCCACTGCATCAAGATTCCACCCAGCCTCCAGATGTCCAACAATTATTTTGGTGGGAGCAAGAGCCTCGACAAATTTTATGGTCTAAAATATTATTGTCAAAACACTGTGTGAAGTAGGTTAGACCTCAGTGGAGATGACTTACATTCTCCCAGGCTTGGAGGATTTGCGGTGTCTCGATTTCTTCAGCCCTATTTCTTTTTAGCATCTTGAACATGAGGGGGTTGTGGATTCAGACTGAACCATAAACTAGACATTTCTTACCAGACATGCGTGCTCCGTCCGTACAAGGCATCCCCAGTGATGACAGTCCTCTCTGTTGGCAACCAGAATATGGTATGATCAACCGAGTCTCCTTGAATCGGTCCCAAAAGCACGATTGGACTTTCCTGATTTCCATCTAATAGGCAGAAACTATAAGGATAAGGGTCTGGCTTTCTCGGTGCCTGTGGAACATTCTCCTTGCCAAATACCGTGGGCCAGAATTTAACCTTCTCGTCATAGTCTCTATCGATACCCGCTCTGACATACGGAGCGGCATAGAATAGTGCCGAAGGGAATGCTTCGAGAATCGGATTTGCGCTGAAATAGTGATCAGGGTGGTGATGCGTGACAAATACGGCGTGGAGGGGATTGGACGTGGATTTTCTGATGAAATCGACTACGCGTAATGCATCTGGAACTAAAAGTGGTGGGTCGACCAAGATGGCAGATTTAACGCCAACAATGAGTGTAGTAATACTGGAAAGCCCTTTCTCGGAGGACGAGATATGAAAGGTCTCGAGACCCATGGTCGATAGAAGTTCTTAAGTCGTGAAAGTTTGCTAAGCCACCCTTGTTATTGTTCTTATGATGAGACTCGTGGCTCCCTGTATGAATGAGACGGACAAAAAGGAATAAATAGTATAAAGATAGAAATTGATTTTCCCTACTGGAAACAAAGCCAAGATAAATTACGCTACTGTGGTGCTACTCCACTCCACCCAATCAATATACCCTTCTGGGCCGCTTCCGATGTCGATCCAGGATTGGGATCGAAAGACTGTGGGGTTAGAGTGCGGGGTAGGGTAATCATCCAAAAATTATTGAGATCATTGCAATAAATGATTCTTAAAACCGTCAGATCCACTGCCTTAACGGCACGTCATTCATACAAGGATGATCATTAAGCTTTACCTGCTTTTTACCACGAGTGCATTCGTACCCGCAAAAGAGACATTTGAAACACTAAAAGATAGTGTTATAGTACTTACTGGTAAGTTTCAGATACAGCCTCTTGAATTATAAAGGCTAATTTTGTCGCCAGGTGGAGCAAAAGGCATTGGTGCGGAGGTTGAACAGCTGTTCAGTGAACATGGCGCAAATGAGGTGTTCGGCGACTTAATGGTAGATTAGCTGTCCTCGGTGTTCCAAACCTAATGGGACAAGGACAAGTTTTACATGCGGACAGCACGAGTAATTACGAGGAGTTTCAGAATCGATACTTTATTAGGGACATTAACTTAACATGCTAGCAGGTCAATATAGAGTGATTCTGCAACATCTAACTCTTAACCCCTAAACTGTAAAAACCTGTGATATCGTCTCACCTGATACATGAATGAATTTTGAAATGTAGTACATTGTTTCTGTGACAATTGAACATAACGAAACTCACTGTAGTTCCCGCAACCAAGTGGGTCTAGCTCAAGACCTTCTTCCCCTTGCAATCGAGAAGCCAATCTTTGACTTTATTCAACCCAACCTCATCATTGACCTTGCTAGACACCTCCACAAACCCGTCATTGAAATCAGGCATACCGATTTGAGATAACTCCTCCCTGAATCGCTTCGCAGAGCCCATATCGATGATCACCCGTCTATCTTGCTCGTCAAGCAATATATTTTCGAAGTTTAGATTATTATGCGCGAATCTTAGATCATGTAGATGTTTCGTACCGGCTTCAATACTTGCGAGGTATGAAGTCGTGTTGAAGAGAGCCTGGTGATAACCTTCCACCCGTGTTGAAAGGGTGATTGAATAGCGTTTTAGCAGAGCTCTAATGATCCGTCCATTCTTCTGCAGGCAGCCCTTGAGCTCCACTAGATTTGGGTGTGGATGTTGTTGAATGCGCTGGTAGACTCTGATTTCTCCAAGAAACTCATCAGCAATCATGGTGGTACGCGCCACCTGATCGTAGACTGCGATGTTGGGTCTTTGAGCTAGATATCATTGGCAAGAATGTAACCAGAAGCGTCAAAAATAGGTTTGGCTGCTGGGTAGATATCGGTTTCTGGAACACGGCGAAGATAACGAGTAATTTGTTCCACGCTGACTTGCTTCTTGGGAATGTGGAGGCTTAGTAGATTTCTGTAACAAACCCAGCTACCTAGGTACCTACCTAGGTACAATAATCTACCTACTAGTATCGATTCCGTTTCAACCAAAATATTGACAATTTCTATCTACCGGACTTAATCGAAGTAATAATTTAAATTAATATTTTGTAAGAGTACCTAGGTAACTACCTAGGTAGATATGAAAGTGCCGCTACCTAGGTAGCTACATCTCCCAACACTCGGCAGAATTATATTACAATTGTACCTATAGGTACGCTAATACAACACTACCTAGGTACTAGTGATACGCATGGAAGTTCTGATGAAAAATCACACGTTGTGTTGCGCTTCAGAAATAACATGTGATGCACTTGATGAAAGGGGCTTACCTACTCCGCTTTTGGCAATCTGCGAACATCCGACTCTTCTGAATGCCGTATAAACTTAGCTTCCATTCCTATAAATTATTTCATTTTGAGCGAAGAATTTGGATCCGGCAAACTTCACATTTTAAAAATGTCATCACCTTCGATCTATATAGTTACTGTAAATAGTACACCGGAGAAAGCTCGAGACCTTGTCGGACCCGTGATCAATGTATGATGATTTCCCGTCCATCTGAGATACCTTTTAACTCAAATTTCAGGATGTCAAAAGCAAATACTCCCTTGTCCATGTTGCAAACTGCGAAAGTTAGTTCAGCCCAAACCCATCGATAATACTGCAATTTTAAACTAACAATACCGCCCTCAGCCCTCACCAGTGTCGAGATTATCTTGGAATCTTTGATCACACCACCCCGTTTTTTGGTAAGAAAACCAGCATTTATCTCCTCTTCTCCAAGAAACTGCTGATGTCAAATTAGATAGCCACCAGTGAGTGGTTCGAGGAGGAGCAAGAGGAGATTCGCGAGGTGGCGCAGAAGCTCTTTCCTGATATTCATTTGATCATGATACCACCGGGTATGAAAGTTCAGGAAGGGGATAAGGTCGTTTTTGAATACTTGAGAGACCAGATCCAGGAGTCTAATCTTCTGGTCAATGCTACCATTTAATCTGGTATGCTGATGATTGGGCCATTCTGAAAGCCGGGGAAAGAATGGATGATTGAGGGGAAAGTAGCGGCTGTTGTTATGGGGAGTGTGTAGCAAAAACAAGAATGAAACATCATTGATATCGAATGAGAAATTTAGACTCTCATCTGCGCAGTGTGATTACCGAAAATAAGGTATGACAGCATCTTCCACCCCCGGATTCCGGGGGTGTCTACCTGGGAAACCAGAACGCCCTGCAATTCTCCAAGCCTACTGCCGACAACCGAAATATCGAATTGCCTTCCGCCAATACTCAACAGATGGCCCGTGACGAGCGGCCAGGAGCAATGGAAGTGAGGCTTGCGATATGTATTGAGTACAGCCCCTTATACCGGGCACAGGATGAAATAGACGAAGAAGCACCAAAGATGGTCTGCTCTCGGACAAGACGGATCATAGAAAAGAGGCCTGTATTTCCATTTTACCTGATGAAGATTACACGCGAAAATTGCCCTCTGTTTAAACTTGTTTTTCGCAGCAAACGATCTAGGGAACCAATCGGAGAACGAAATTTCGAATCCCACATAGGGGTAGCTTGATTCCTAACATTTACCTCGATCTTACGCGGATAGTCGACGGAAAAGACGTTACAGTGTCATCCACATTTCTGCCACGACGTCGAACTTGAGTTAGATGGGCCCCGTATGATTACGGGGCAGATCACCTGAACACCGGCGGAGACGTGCCACGCAGTTGATGTCGTAACTGAATATGGACAGTCTCTATTGGTCGGACAAAAGGCTCGACTTAACCCAGACCGTTTCTTGAACCGTTTAATAACATCGGACCCCTGTTTTAATGGACTGAGCCTCCCAAAAGTCCCCCAGGATGGAGCTTTAAAAACTGGTCGCTCGTTTTAACTATTATGTAATCTTGTACAATAAAAGTAAAGTTGCGAGGAGAGTAAGACAAAGAATTATAGAGTAAATGCGTTTATCAGCAAAGGGGCGGTGGGGCGTGAGGTTGAAGAACCTGTCCCGCTCGCCTCTAAGGCGGCTTCGCTATGAATGGAAGCCGATGAGTACCAACTCATGGAAACCCATCACTGGTCAAATAAACCTGGAAGGAATCGGGGGCTGGAGAATGTAATAAGGCTGAAACTCTAGCATCTGCGGTCCCACGCGAAGTTCAGGGTAGGGTTTGCTGGCATATATTGCTGGCTGGCATATATCGCAGGGTTTCAACCCTCCGGACAAATGATCTGAAGGAAAGCAACCAAAGCTTGGCGCAGCAAATACGAGGAAGTTCTCTAGAATGCTGTCTAGAATCCGGAAGAAGGACTCGCATCGTGAAGGGGTTCAGTAGCTCAACGAAAGCGAAACCCCAAACTTCTGGCTGAATACAAAAACGGTGTTATGTTATAGAAAACATTATGTAACACTTGATAAGGTACGCCGGCTAGATGACTGGAAACAATCTGGCAAGCAGCCTGTCGATGATAAGGATGCACAAACGGGGGGAAAAGTCTCAAATTTACATAAGAAGGAAGGGTGCGTACGTACGAATTGAGACATTGTAGCAGCTTGGCTCCAATTGAAGAAGGCGAAGAAGGTGCTATTTCGAAGATTTGAAACCGAAGGTCGAGTATAAAGGGAAAGTGCAGCCCGGGCTGGAAATTGAAAAATGAAAAATGAAAATAGAAAACTCTCGATGGCAATAAAAGGTTACTGCTGACCTCGAAGTCTCGACGTCTAGCGGGAATATCCCATCCCCATTCCATCAGTGCCGTTTATCTGGGGGTCGCCTTGGCGACTACTCGAGGGATCCCTTGTCGGCGTGGGGGATACTCTATGAGCATCATCGGTGCTTGGACCTTCCTTCGTACAGCACCAAGGCCGACGACCTCGACCTCGACCCCGGCGCAGGCGGAAGGATTACTGTACCGTCGGACATAACCTTAGAGCCAGGTCAGGCCAGGCCCGACGAGATCACTCACTGCCTATCGCAGTACGAGGTCGTGCTGCGAACAATATACAGCGAATGCATGAAGCAACAGGTGGCCTACGACGAGGGGCGAGGGGCGAGGGGCGAACGAGAGACGCGGAAAATAACAATGGGCATAGATATCGATATCGACACGGATATAGCTATACTAAGCTGTCGCTGTTGCTGTTGCTGTCGACGCGGTGGAATACCCTAGACTCTTCCAGCGGTTATTCATGGTGTACAGTACGAGTACAGTAAGGCGCAGGCGCAGGTGGTTGCAACTTGCAGGTGGCAGTCAGGACGTAATGCGGGCCGTTCACGCTCACATCCGCCCACAGCCTTGTGGGGACGAGCTCATGTACATTAGCAAGGCAGCCAAGTCCACATACATCGACAAACCAAACCAAACCAAACCAAACCAACCCAAACCACAAACAAGCAAAAGCAATCAATCCACCTCCACCTTCACCTTCTTCCCTCCTCCCTCCTCCCTCCTCCCTCGCAGCAAACAACCTCCCTCTTTTCTTTTCTTCTCTTCTCATTTCCTTCACCGTCTTTCCCTTCCAACTTCTCCATTTCTCCAGCCTGAGACGCTCATCATCATCTATCTCCCCTCCCCGCCACCCTAATCCTCTGGAATCTCCCCTCCATACATCCCCCATAAACGTCGCCAACATGTTTGTTTAATCCCCCCACTTTCTCCTTTCATGTATCTGCTAATACTCCTGAACAGGCGCATCACTTTAACTATAACCGCGCCCACCAACGACGATGCCGACCTCCTCTCTCTCGAGATCCCCCCGGACGCCACTGTCAGCTTGCTGAAGGAATCCGTGCAAGCCGAAAACCGAATCCCGACTACCTCCCAGCACCTGTACCATAACGGCCAGCTTCTCAACGATGACACCAAGACGATGGAACAGCTGCAGATTGGTGACGGAGAGATGTTGGCCTTGCACGTCCGAGATATGGCCCGAGCTGCTCCGCGAGCCCCGCAGCAAGCCCGCCAGCAGCCAAGTTCACAAGCAAGAGGAGGACAAGGCAGCTCCCCAGATCCAGAAACCATTCGTTTACAGTTGCTTGGAAATCCTCAGATGAGAGCACAAGCAGTAAGCCAAAGACCGGAATTGGCAGCGGTCATCGACAATCCAGAGGCGTTCGCCCAGCTACTTCGTCAGATGCAAGATGCGGAGAGAGAAGATCAGGCGCGGCGGACACAGCAAATTGCAGACCTGAATGCGGACCCCTTTGATATTGAGGCGCAAACGAGGATTGCAGAAATGATTCGGGAGGAGAATGTCCAGACAAATCTACAAGATGCTATTGAGCATAACCCCGAAGGTGAGTTTTTCTATATTATGGCCACGGTATGAGACTGACCAGAAACAGTATTCGGCCGAGTTCACATGCTGTACATTGATGTCGAGGTAAATGGCTACAAAGTTAAGGCGTTTGTCGATTCCGGGGCGCAAGCTACGATCATGTCCCCTTCTTGCGCGGAGGCTTGTGGCATCATGAGACTCGTAGACAAGCGTTTTGCTGGTATTGCTCGGGGTGTAGGCACAGCGGCCATTCTTGGACGAGTTCATTCAGCCATGATCAAGATTGACAGCTTGTTCTTACCCTGCAGTTTTACAGTCATGGAAGGCAAGGATGTGGATCTACTATTGGGTTTGGACATGCTAAAGCGCTACCAAGCTTGCATAGACCTTTCAAAAGACAAACTTGTGATCCAAGACGTGGAGATTTCTTTCCTAGGCGAGGCAGATATCCCAAAGAATATGGAGGAGGAGAGAGCAGAGGAACCTAAGGTGGCTGGACCGGGTGGTACTACGATTGGAGCACGATCTGGAGCTGTCTCTGGTCCCTCTACACAAGCAGCACCCTCACCCTCACCTGCAGCGCCACCCCGAGCAGCACCAGCACCCGCACACCAGCAACCATCATTTCCTCCGGAATCTATCGACCAACTTGTTGCATTAGGCTTTTCGCGGGATGAAGCAGTGAATGCACTTCAAGCGTGTGGTGGAAATGTGGAATATGCGGCAGGACTACTGTTCCAACCTTGATCGAATGCGGGAGCGGAACAGGTGCATTATAGTGATCGAACGTTAGACAGCATCAGAGGAGGGTAGGGTTGAGCATTGCATGGGTGGAGCTACATGGCGTTAAGTCTTTGGGATTTTTGGCTGGTCGTCTCTTGCTATAGCGTCTACATAGTTGTTCATCTATGCTAAATGGGATTCCTTGATAGGAAATACAATCGAGACAGTTATTTTTCTCTGAGCTGGAAGGTCATGTTATTTCTATCTCAGCTTGTAAACACAAGGCTTCAACACGCCGGCCTCGCTCGAAACAGGCACATCCTCCTCCGCATCCAAGAACTTCTTTGGTTTCTTCTTCCAGGTCTCTAATCCCATCTTCTCCATGCCTTTCGGCACCGGGACACACTTCCCCTTAATTGGCGTAACACCCTTGACAAAATGCATCTTGACAAACATCCTGTTACTCAAATCTACAGCCCCCTCCCCTTTCAATACGAAGCCCCTCTTCCTCAACACCTCCACAAACGCACTGACATCCGTTTCCTGCTTGGTATCATCATTCCCATCAACTTCCACCATCAGAGCAGCATCATCAATCACAGCATCTTCCTCCTCCGCCTTCTTTTTCTCCTTCTTCCCCCCCTTCTGCCGATTCCCCACACTATGCTCCACCCTCCCCCCCTTCTTGCCTCCAACCCGTCCAAACCGACTCTTAATCTCCGCCACCCACAACTCGCCCTTCCACCTTAGCACGCGGAACGCTTCCTCGATAAAATCAATCCAGTTCGTACCCATTAGCGCCAAGCAGAAAATAGCCACGTCGATACTACCCTCTTCAAGCGGTAAATTCGCAATATCTGCTCGCGTGACCAGAGGACTAGGTGACTGAAGATCGAAACTATGGATCTTGAGATTCAGTTTCTTAGCATCTTTCTGCAATGCAGTCGACAAAGCAGCATCTCCACACCCCAGATCAGCAATTCGACACGTCTTCTCCGTTCTCGGTAAAGACACCACTGCTTCTTCGACCTCCGGACCTCCTCCTTTCCGTGGCGCTCCCCCTCGAGCTTTGGCTCGCGTTTTGATATCGGCGATGTAGCTGTCGACTGGGTTCTCGGGCCAGACTTCTACTTGGCGACGGAACCCTTCGTGGTACTCGGTGAACATCTCGGGGTTCTCTTTGAATAGGTCAAGGGAGTGGGCTGAGGGCGTAGTGTAGAGGGTTTGGTTTAGGTGGCGGAAGCGGGCGGAGATGAGCTTCTTGCGCATTTCGGCTTGGAGGGGTGTTAGTTGTGGTGTGGGTTTTGCTGGTGCTGCAGCTTTGGGAGCTTCAGTTGTTGGTTTGGTGGTAGAGGGCTCTTCGTCGTTGGATTGTTGGAGAGCTGCTTTCTTCTCCCGTCGCTTTTCCTTGAGAGTCTTGCTTTTCTTCTTCTTCTCGCTCTTCTCGCTCTTCTCGCCCTTTTCTTTGGGTGCAGCATCCCCGCTTTCTGCTTCTCCAGAACCATCGTTCTTGGAAATTTTCTGCCGTTTCTCGCTGGGCTCCTTGCTCTTGACCTTTGGCTTGCCCTCAATCACCGATTCGTACAAATCTGCCACGTTGGCTGGATTTACATCTTGAGCCTTGGACTTTCCGCTGCTGCGTTTACGCTTCTTGTTTTTTGATGTGCCGTCATCCTCCGTGGCTGGAGTGCCATTTGTTGTTGGGCTTGGATTTGGTGTATCCACAGTCTGTTTCTTCAACAGACTCGAAGAGACGGACCAGCCTGGCACAGCGAACATGGTGCAAAGTTTGTGGTGTTTTGAGGTGCAACAGCGCTGGGAATTTCTCGAAGCTGGGCTGGTGAAATTTCTGGCCCCACTTTGCGGGTGCGCCCGCATCGGCCGCTTCTAGATCCATAGTGATTTACAGTAGTGGATCTGAAACAGCAGCATCGTGGCCAGAATTGAAGCATGAACCAAATAATATCTTTTTGAGTGACAACTCAAGAGATTTGAAGAATGGATTGAATAATAGCATACAATTGTATCGAAAAGTCTTGGATCTTGTTCTAAGAATTCCCCCCCTTGCTGAGGTGAACGAGCACCTGCACTTCTAGAAACTGGGCTTGAAAGAACCGCTGCTCGCCAGGCCATACAGTATCAACATGTGCCATTCATAAAAATCATCAAAACTCTAGGGATCCTTTCACTTCCTTTATTTCACAGGATTATCTTTCTGCTCCAGAAATGCTGGTTGGCATTACACGTGATTGTATCTAATTGGCGAATTTATTTCCATCAGCGGACAAGTCGCCAGGCTGTGACGCGCTCCTCGAAACATCAAGATCCAAAGTCACACCACAGAGCATCTACAACTCCCTTCGAATCCACCATGTTCACGAGGTAATCAATTCAATATGCCGAGGACTCGACCTCCCACCACGGGCTATGCTCGCATTGCCCAAGCCGAAGACTCCGACGATTCAGACAACGATGACCTGGCGAACAGCTATGCCAGCTTACAACCTCCAGGTGCCCCACGATATGCCTCCATCACCCAGCCTCGACCACACGGTGGTATGTACACAGATGGTACTACATCACCCGCAACGACTCGAAGACCGCGCCACCGGCGGCGGATGGGGAGTACATCTTCCGGTGTGGACATCAAGGCCATCAATGCGCGACTAGAGAGATGGGCGGACGAAATAGCTTCCAAATTCAAGATACACAAAGTCAAGGGCAAGACGGACGAGGAAGAGAGGCTGGAGATTCATCATTCGGTGTTCCAGGCCCCTGAGGGTCTGCGACCTGCGACGGCTGAGACGCTTGCATCGGAGGTCGACCAGGGACGAATGACAAAATTGGAATTCGACGATGTGGTGGAAAGCGTTCGGGTGGCTATAGAACAGGGCATGCATCCCAAGATGATCACCCAGGGCAGCTCTGGGAGTTATTTTGCAAGGAATAGCGACGGTAAGGTGGTCGGTGTCTTCAAGCCAAAGGACGAGGAGCCATATGCGGCCGGAAATCCGAAATGGAACAAATGGATACATCGAAACTTATTCCCCTGTTTCTTTGGTCGGGCATGTCTTATCCCCAATCTGAGTTATGTTTCCGAGGCTGCGGCATACACTCTCGATTGCAGGCTACGAACAAACCTCGTTCCATATACAGACATTGTCCATTTGTCGTCCAAGTCCTTTCACTACGATTTCTGGGACCGGAGGAACTTCTACAGAAAGAAGAAACCATTCCCACCGAAGGTTGGAAGTTTTCAGGTATTCTTGAAGGGTTTCAAAGACGCAAATATCTTTCTGAGGGAGAATCCGTGGCCTGATCACCTGAGTGGTGGTTACAGACCAACTGATAGCCCTCGAAAAAAGGGCAAACACTGGCGGGATACATGCAGACCAAACAGTGCCAGATCAGACGACGACTACGAAGATGAAGAAGTCCCAGCTGCCGCCGAGGAAGGCCAGAACCGACGCTTCGTTTGGACGGATGCTTTGCAGCAATCTTTCCGTGAGGAACTCGAGAAGCTCGTCATATTAGACTACATCATGCGGAATACCGATAGAGGACTAGACAATTGGATGATCAAGGTCGACTATGAGAATCAGGATGTGTCTATCGTTTCAGAGCCGCCCAAGATGAATGGTGTTAGCGATGCAGAGCCGTCACCGAGATTAGTACCAACTTCGGAACACGCGCCTCCAGGATCTGGCCCGTATAGAGTACAACAGCCTATGGAGGCTATCAGTAGAACAGCTACGCCATCCCAATTGGGTGGCCCAACGATGTCCATTGGAGCGATCGATAACAGTCTCTCGTGGCCATGGAAGCACCCTGATGCATGGAGAAGTTTTCCTTTTGGCTGGCTCTTCCTCCCGGTCTCACTTATCGGTCAACCCTTCTCTCAAAAGACAAGAGATCACTTTTTACCGCTTCTGACCTCAAAGCAATGGTGGAGCGAGACTCAATTAGAATTGCGAAAGATATTTAGCCAGGATGCAGATTTCCAGGAGCGGATGTTTGCAAGACAGATTGCTGTGATGAAAGGGCAGGCCTGGAATGTTGTGGAAACATTGAAGACCATTGATCACGGACCATTGGAGTTAACTAGAAGAGCACGCGTTTGCGTTTGGGATGACTTGGTTGATATACCTGTTGCAGTGCCTATGAGGGTACCGTCTGCTGAAATGCGGAGGCGACACGAACTCGGACTTCAAAAAGATGTCCAAGAAGAGGAGATGGACATCAGCGCAGTCAACTCTTCTGCTCCGCAGCCGGATCTCCTGGGGTTGTCCACACCACCTGCAGACTTGCCAAATCCAAATCGGTTTGAACTGGCTAGTCCTCGTGCTAGCGAGGATACATCCAGGGTACAGTCTCCCGAATTGCCACCGACGATTACGAATTTTGGTGGCCAAAAAGATTACACAAAGAATGGTCAGGTCAAATTCACCGACCGGCCTCATCTGAGTCACTCAAGAACCCGGATGAGTTACGATGGACCGTCGAGGCCCATGGGTCAAGCTCCTCGACAGAATAGAAGGTTTTCATTTTCCACTAGAAGCCGCGGTAATGGACCGATGCTGTATGATGAAGATGATGAAGGGGATCTTGGGTATGCTGCCGCTGAGGGAATGGAGGGAAATCACCGGAAAGTGATAGTCGAACGGCTTGAAACAGTCAAGAGCAAGAACCCAGTATTTACGTGGTGTTAGAGTAGACAATAATTCATCTCGGTGTACTATAGCGGGGACAGGCGCTGGAGAGTGCAGGGGCGGTTTGAGCATACACATATTTAGAAGTCTTGGGAGCACAAAATGGATAAGTTGATGTAAGCCCGAGGGGGCTTCGTACGGTTCTACAGAATCACAAGCGTCACTTTGGCGAAATCGTTTAATCTTCTACCCTGAGATTTAATGGCCCAATTTTCAATAGAATTGAGCTGAAAATTACCTGAGAAATGCCATTCAATAATCTAAGTCTTGACTCTAAACGTGACGTGAATCATCCTCCCCTGAAAAATGCAGAGCAAAACGCCACCTTAGTAAGCTTCAGCTCACCACGATGTATCGGCTGAACGAAAGCCGGAGCCCCAGCGCGTGAAAGAGAAATAGGTAATCATCAAAAATCACAGCGGAATCACCACGGTCCTGATTTATCATACTGTACGCTGGAGATGCGCGGAGCACTCCGTTCTCAACCCCGATAGAACAATTTTCAACCTTCACTTTCGTCTTCACTCCTTATCTCGTCATCAGAAATCAAGCCTTCAGCACGTACAAGCACACAATGTCCCACTGGCGCTGAAGGTGCGCACGCACGACATCAACAGTTACGAACCAACACTCGCTCACTTCAGGCAAAGATGAAGGAAGAAGGCTACTTGGCATTTCCGGAGTAATTCTACACCCTCAGATCCTTTAGTTATCACTCTCAAGTCACTCTCAAGTCAAACTCAGAAGGGGACACCGGAGAAGTCGCAAACTGAGCCCGGCAACGGCGCCAAAAGAATTATTCACGATCACGATCAGCCAAAAAGGACCCTCACTATTCACTATTCACTTTTCACGAAACACTCTCCCTCGATCTCAAAAAAGGACACAAATAATAACTTGAACTTCGAGCCTCGAATCCTGCGACCGCGCCTCTTCACCTCTAATCCGTCAACCAACACATGCATCCGCCGCGCCACTCTCCACTTGTAGTCTATAGGTAGTCACCCCGCGCTGGCGACTTGACCACAAACACAACAGCTGCATGCGACCGACCGTGATCTTCGACATCCACGGCAAACAGAGATGGCCTCTTGGAACCAGGCGAATGGTACGCCCCCTTTCTCCTCGATGTCCTTCTATTATCCCGATAGCGCGGGGCAAGGAAGTGTTCAGCCTCGCCAAGGGATTCACGCTTCACCTACCCTCACAGCGCTGCCATCTCACGATAATGCTCACACAAATTTTGGTTGGGAAGGTCGTGCCTCTCAGAACGTTCCCCGTACTGCAAATGGCCAGCCCGCCTTTGGATCCCAGACGTGGTCGCCCGCCGATCTGTTGAACCCGCGAGGCTCCAATTCCCAGCCGCGGCAACGACCCGTGAACGGCTTCTCGAATACAAATGGCGCAAGCTCCCAACTTTCGTTTCAGTTTGATAGCCCCGGAGGCTCTCCTTCCCCTCAGCCGTCGTACTATGCGCACCCAAGCCCTCAGAACCAGCAGAATAGACTTGATAGACAGAATGGGCACAATGGGGGACAGAGTGGATTTGCGGGATATGCGAATGGCAACGGAGAGATGGCATCGATGGGCATGGGTATGGGAATGGGCAACATGCTGGAGCGCATGCACAATGTCACAGATCGAACCCTCGTGCCCCAGAAGCGCCGAAAAGTTGAGGATCCAAGCGATCCGAGGAGAAAGCCTGAGTTCAACGGTGGGTCAGGGTCTGGAGTCCTAGGCACATACATGAAGGAACAGAGAGAGCAAGGCCGACGTGAGGCTCCTGCAAAAAGCACTTTGGTTGACATTTCGAATCTTGACGACGAAGTTGAGGTTGTTGGAGATCCTGCGGATAGAGAGGTCTGCTACGGGAGGATTGAAGGCGCGGACATAAGTGCTTTTAAGGTCCCCACCCCCAAGCAGGGTTCAGTGTCTGTCTCCAAAGAATTGTGGCCCCAGGTCAAGATTCATCTTCGACGGCGAGAAGGCGAGAAAGCGAACATAATTCACGCCGTTGATAGCACACGGGAGATCATAGGGTGCGTAGACATTAACACCGCCATTGGTCTAGTACCTCTCCTCGACTCCAAATTCGGCATCCGGACTGCGTGTCGTATCCTCAGTAGGCCACGCAAAGTGGAAGACCTACCCCCGGGATCTGACACATCTTGCAGGTACGGCCTTGATTTGAACGTTTATGGGCCAAAAAAATATGCCATTCAAGTTGGACGCCATCTCTCTCAGAAGCAACTCTGGCTACGAACCCCTATGTTTGTTGAAGCTGGAATAGAACTATTCAATCCGCACACAATTGAAAGACCCCCACAAACCGCTGCAAGACCTTATACTTACGCTAGTCGTCAACAAGGCCCTGCGCGAACTACTGAAGAAATTAGAAATGACCTAATTGGCATGTTTGATTCCCTTCAGAAATCCGAGGACCTCCCGGAAATGGATCCGGATCCTCGAATTCTTACGCCGCTACTTAAACATCAAAAGCAGGGCTTGTACTTCATGACTAATAAGGAGAAGGAGCGCATATTTTCTTCCGAAGAGAAGGGAAACAGTTCACTATGGCGATTGAGAATTGGCAACAGCGGTCAGAGATCTTACTATAACGTGATTACTGGTCAAGATGAGAAACATAACCCACCTCAGATTCTGGGAGGTATTCTTGCCGACATGATGGGTCTCGGAAAGACTCTCAGTATTCTATCTCTGGTAGTCCATACCTTGGATAAGGAAGCAAACGAGTGGGCCAAGATGAGGCCGTGTGCAGAACAATACGGCAAAGAACTTTGTCAACTTAAAAAAGGAAAGACAGCTCTCCCGAAGGTTGAGCAAACAGTCTTGATTCGGAACAGTAAAACAACACTTCTGGTCTCTCCACTGAGCACGATCGCGAATTGGGAAGATCAAATCAAGCAGCACATTGAACCGGGCACACTTAAATATTACATCTACCATGGTCCCAACAGAATCAAGGATATCAACAAACTTGCAGAATTTGATTTGGTCATTACTACATATGGATCGGTAGCTAGTGAGTTTGGCCACCGAGGCAAGCAAAAAGCTGGCACATATCCACTGGAAGAAATGAACTGGTTCCGAATTGTGTTGGACGAGGCACATATGATCCGAGAGCAGTCTACCCAGCAGTCCAAAGCTATTTGCAGACTTCAAGCATCACGAAGATGGGCTGTAACTGGTACACCCGTTCAGAATCGCTTAGAGGATTTGGGTGCGCTAATGACCTTTCTTCGGGTCAAGCCTTTCGATGAAAGGGGCGGGTTTTCTCAATACATCATGTCCCCGTTCAAGATGTGCGATCCCGATATTTTGCCCAAACTTAGGCTCTTGGTCGACAGCATCACTCTTCGACGTCTGAAGGACAGGATTGATTTGCCACCACGTACTGACCAGCTCGTGAAGCTTGACTTCAGCCCAGACGAGCGCTACATTTATGATATTTTCGCAAAAAATGCCAACGATCGCGTTAAAGTCATTGTCAATCAGCGAGAGAAGAGCCTAGGCGGAAAGTCATACGTCCATATCCTACAATCTATCCTACGCCTCCGTCTTATTTGCGCTCACGGTAGAGATCTTTTGTGCGAGGAGGACCTTCAAGTTATGAACGGCATCAGCAAGGATTCTGCTATTGAATTGGACAGCGATGATGAGGACGATAGACCAGCATTGTCTTCAAAGCAAGCATATGAGATGTTCGATTTGATGACCGAGACGAATCAAGATGTCTGCACTTCGTGTAGTCGAAAGATTGGTCCCAACGATAACGTGGACGTCGATGAAGGCAAGGATCCAATTATCGCTCACATGACGCCCTGCTTCCATCTCATCTGCCCAGCCTGTTTCGGCGGGTTCAAATCGCAAATCGAAGAGAACGCTCAAGGTCAGCCAATGGGAGATTGTCCAATTTGCCAAATTCAGATCAAACTCTCCTACTTCCCACTTCGACAAGGCGGAGTAGATGATGAAGGCCCAAAAGCTAAGACCAAAGGCAATGCAAAATACGGCAAGGATCTCAGCAATTACAATGGTCCCCACACCAAGACGAAGGCCCTCATCCATGATCTTCTCGCCTCCAAGCAAGAATCTGAACAGAAGCCCGATGAAGCACCCATCAAAAGTGTAGTCTTCTCTGGCTGGACCGCGCATCTCGATCTCATCCAATTAGCTCTGCAAGAAAACGGCCTCAACTACGTCCGACTCGACGGCAAGATGTCACGAACCGCTCGCGCCGCCGCAATGGATAACTTCCGCGAGGACCCCAGCATTCACGTCATTCTTGTCTCCATCACCGCAGGCGGTTTAGGTCTCAATCTCACAGCAGCCAACAAAGTCTACGTAATGGAACCACAATACAACCCGGCCGCCGAAGCGCAAGCCGTCGACCGTGTGCACCGTCTGGGCCAAAAGCGCGAGGTCATCACAGTTAGATACATCATGAGCGACAGTTTCGAAGAGAAGATGCTCGAGCTTCAAGATAAGAAGAAGAAGCTTGCGAGCTTGAGTATGGATTCCGATGTCAGTAAGCGGATGGGCAAAGATGAGGCAGCGAGGAAACGTCTGGAGGATTTGAGGAGCTTGTTTAAGTGAGTTTTGTTTTTGTTTTTGAGGGGTGTTTTTACAAAAGGAAGGGGCGTTATGGGAATGGGAAATGGGGAAAGGACATACCATACATACATACATACATACATACTTAGAGGCTACGCGGCATATATGACGGCAGGAGTTCCGGTCAACTGGTACATAGAGAGATATCATCGCAGGGTGAGCAAGGGAGGGTCGTTTGCATTTCAGCGTTGGTTTTTAGATGATTATCGAAGTTTGATTTCTTATGCTTTACATTCTACTGTGAATGGTTGAAGGGAATGAAGTTGAAGAATATGTCCAGGCTTGACACGACAAGTCACACATCTTTGAGGTGTTCACTAGAGAAGTCACGAAATTCAGCTACAAAAGGCAGATAGACCAAAGAGATATATCCATCTCCGCAAAGCAGTCTTCATTATCCCCATCCCATCCCCATGCATTCGTGTTCCCAATTCTCATCCTAACATACAAGCTTTTATTTATGCTACACTACAAATACAACTCCCACCCTCAAATGCAATCCCAGTCCAGTCCAGCGCCTATTCATTGAATTCCCCATTCATTATCATCCGCAACGTCATAATCCAGATTCTCCATCTGCTCCCTCTTCGCATCTGCATGCGCCGGCATCGACGCAGGCATCATAGCATCCCCTTCATCCATAACCGAGTCCTCAGTTTTGGTCGTGTTGGTGTTGGATAAAGTGACTGGGGGAAGAGGCGTTTGCACCCATGCTAATTCCACTTTACCCACAGAGGGGATCTCGTTGCCGGATTTCGGGAGGCCGAACATGAATTTCTCGGCGGTGAAGCGGTCTTTGAAGCTGATTGTGGTGCGGGTGGGGGTGATTTCGAGGTTGGTGTATTCACCGATGCCCTATTTCGTCATTGTTAGCAACTACAAAAGTAAGATTATTCTGAGAAGGGATACTTACAAGGAGATACTGCCTCAAAGACTCGTCCTTATCGGCATCAGTCATATCAACCCCTGTCACAGCTACAGTCTTGGGTCTATTGTCGAGTTTATATGCACTTCCACCTCCCGTAAACGGCGCTCCACCGCGGCCTCTGAAACCGCCACGGAAACCACGGGGTGTGAAGGCCCCTCTTGCTCGGAAAGCACCTCTGCCGCGACCTCGTCCTCTGTACCCACCGAATGATTGCTCTTCTGAAGCGGCGGAAGGATCGAGGCCCAAAGACTGCGCTTCGGCTTCTAACGCAGCAAGCTGCGCTTTCAAGGCTTCCGTCTGAGATGTAGCAACTGGTTCTTGCTTTCCAGGCTCCGCACTAGGGGTTGTCCCTGATTTCGCGCTCTTGGCCGCTATCCTTTCCATCAGTTTTCGCTTCTCTTCGGCTTGGCTCTTCAACAGCTCTTCTTGTCGCTTCTCTAGCTCTTTTCGCGAGTTCTCCATTTCTTGCTTCTTCTTCATCTTCTCTTCATGGATCTTTTGGGCCTCCTCTTGCTTGCGAGTGAACTCCTCGATATCGATCTCTGGCTCGGATGGTCGTCGGTCTGGGGCTGGCGTCAATGGTGCTGCTCCATTCATGGGAGAGCCATTCGCCCCGGCCACTGAAGGCGGTTTGGGTAATGATTCTGCATCCGTAAACCAGTAGACTTTGACGAATCTGTTGTCAAAGATAACTTTCGGTGACTTGTAAGCCGAGTTTGCCGAGTTCCAGTCATCGTACTTGACAATTGCGAGCCTCTTCCATGGTTTCATAGTAACCTCAACGATATTGCCAAACTTATTGAAGAATTCTCGGACTGAGTCTTCTGTGAACTTCTCCTCTGGAATATTTTCCACCACAATAGTCGTCTTGGACTTGTCGTAATTCGGTCTATCCGAAGAGAACTCAGCCCGGCCGCCTCTTCTCCCAGCATTTCCGTGCGGCCCTCCTCGGTCACCTCTCGAAAAGCCACCACGCCCTCTACCGCGATCACCACCCCTCAGAGGACCATAATTGGACAGGCTTGTCCCATTTTGACCGGTGCTCTCAATCCCCGACATGAGACTTGCGTTCGTAGGGTCGTATTCATCTGCTTTCCCTCCAGGCGGAACAAATATCGAGTTTTCTCCATGCTCAAACTGGCAAGTATTTCCCCGCGCACAAAATCCCTTCTGATCATAATCTCGACATCTCTGCCTTCTGGGCTGCATATTTGGTTTGTGAGGTCCGCCGATTCCCGGCGAGCCTGGCGTAGGGAAAGCTGGGAGAGGGAAACCCATAGCCTGCATAGCCATCATAGCTCCCATTGGATCATTCGGGTTAAAAGGCGGCATCCCAGGCGGAGGACTAGGCATGCCTGGCATATTGGGGAAGCCCTGTGGTGCAGGCATTCCTTGGAGATTCATAGGTGAGCCTCGCCCGCCAGCAAAACCTCCTCGTCCATTGAAGTTGTCAAAGCCTCCACGCGCGCCTCCCCGCCTAGGCTGCTTGAACGCTCTCCCATTTGGATCACCGCCACCAATTCCTCTATCTTGGGAGTCGCCATCTCCTCGATCGTTGTATGACCGTTTTCTCGAGCCATTATGCGAAGGTCCTAGTGGCGCTGGTACGCCCATCCCCAAATTGCCATACGCAGGCGCCGAGGGTCCAACAGGCGGCGTAAACGGTATCGACTGTCTTCGAGGTGGCACCGCACCACCGGGTAGATAGGTCTTGTAGTGGATGGCGTCGAAGACATCGCTGGTAAAGACTTCGGAGTCCTCTTGCAAGAAATCTGGAATCTCAGCTAAGAAGAGTGCTCGGACGGACTCTGTGTCGCCATCGTGTCGAAGTAGCGCAAGAACGTAGTCGGCGAGGACGTCGGCATCTGCGTCTGAGCTGTTTGCATTTATCAGTATGGTTTCTGTGACGAGAAAGCTGTGTTTGGATGAAGTTTGTCATACGTATTCTCCAGCCTCTTCACAATCCACTTCTTCAGCAGAGGCGTGTCTGCTTCCGGGAATAACATCTTGTTTGATAAAGAGATTAATATCGCCGACGGGCGTTCTGGTAGTGTTTCAATGGATCATTGCCGTCGGGGCTTGCGTTTGCGCTTGGTGTCGAAAGCTGAAGTGTTCTGTTTGATCTCGAGCCTTGTTGGCTTCACAAAAAGAGCAGACTCGCGGTCGCGATTCTCAATCTTCCGA
>Ga0247778_1000483_pt1 | contig 48462 bp, 47 predicted proteins | sample UWRJL049202B5_FD_179939 | JGI IMG/M metagenome (GOLD analysis project Ga0247778, IMG submission 179939) | Plant litter microbial communities from Arlington Agricultural Research Station in Wisconsin, United States - UWRJ-L049-202B-5 | ecosystem: Environmental > Terrestrial > Plant litter >... | reverse complement strand
AGGTCTAGCCTCATTTAAATATTTAAAAAATAATCTTTATATATAAAAACTATTATTTACCTAACTAAATTTTTCAAATTTTAATATATCCTTATTTTCAACCTATTTTATAAGATCTATAAGTCTACCTTCCCTTCAATCTACGTGATATTAGGTCTCCTTCTTTTTGCTAAAAATTTTATATCATATAGATTATATTAATTAATTTTTTAAAACTTTTTGTTAAAAATTTTTAAATAAATCAAATAATATTATAACAAAAATATTATTAATTTGAAACTTAATTTAAATTTATTATTTAAACTCGAATTGAATTATTTTTTTTATTATTATTTTAAAAATATATTAGGACCTTTATAAAGTATCGGATTAATAAAATTCTTAGTTAATCCTAGGATTATATTAAAATTTTAAAATTAATAAATATTTATTTATATTAAATTTAAATTTTAATAATATAATATATTAAATAATATTATATTTATATTAATATAAATAATTCTAATATAAAAATTTAAATAAATTTATTATATAATTTATATATTAATTAAAAAAAAATTAAATTTTAAAATTAAATTTTATTATTATTAATAAAAAAATTCTATTTATAAAAATTAATTATTAAAATTAATAAAAAAATTTTTTAATTAAATTAAATTTTTAAAAATATTAAAATTTTTAAATAAAAATTTTTAATTTTATTAATTTAGATTTTTAATTAATTATAAAAAATTTATAAATCTATTAAATTAATTTTTTCCGAAAAATATAAAGGTGCTGATATATAAAAATTTTATTTATATAAATTTATAAAAAATAAATCTAGGGAATATATTTGATCTTGAAAAATATAATAGATCCTTTAGAAATTGAATAAGGTCTATTTAAAACATTCAATTATAAAATATATTACTATTTTAGGTTAGATTAGTCAATTTAAAAATAATAATCCCGATTTTTTTAAGAATATTTTTATATTTTTCAGAAAAAATCAATTTAGCAAATTTGTAAATTTTTTATAATTAATTGAAAATTTAATCAAATTAATAAAATTAATAATTTTTATTTAAAAATTTGATTTAATTAAAAAAAAAAATTTTTATTAATAATAATAAAATTTAATTTTAAAATTTAAATTTATTTTTTAATTAATATATAAATTATTATATTATAATTATTTATATTAATATAAATTTTTTTAATTATATTAAATGTTTTTTAAAAATTTATATATATATATATTTATATTATTAAAATTTAAATTTAATAAATATTAATATTTAATATTAATTATATAATAAAAAATTAATTATATAAAATTTAATATTTTTATATTTAAATATATAAAATATTTATTAATTTTAATAAAAATAAAAATTTATTAATTTTAATAAAAATAAAAATTTATTAAAATTAATTGAGAATTCTATTAATCTGATATTTTATAAGGGTCCTGATATTATTTTTTTTTTTTTCAAATTGTAAATAATTGAAATTTTTAAGTTTATTTAAATTTCTATTCAGCTAGAAAAGATATATTACTATAGATAATAGAAGGTGCCTTAGATATCTAGAATCTGTTTATATAAAGGACTCTTCTCCCCTCAAATTCAAGCGCTCTTGAGAGCGTCTTTCACCTTAAAAATCCATGATATAAAAATAATAATAAAACAATAATTAATTTTTATAATTATAAAAATTTATATTAATATTATTATTTTTTTTCAAAATTAAATTAAATTATAATTATTAAATTTATTTTTAAATTTATTTATTATTTTCAACTTATAAATATTAAAATAATTATATTTTTTATATATTAATATATTTTGATTATTTAAATTATTTATTTTCTTTTTATAAAATTTTTTAAATAATATTCTAAATATTATAATAATATTAATTTTATAAAATAAAAATAATATTTTTATATAAATAAAATAAATCAAATCGAATCATTTAATAAATTCAATATAAAAAATTATAATATTATTTAATTTTATTAATATTATTATATAACAATAACGATAACAACGACAATAAAAATAAAGCTCTAATTGTTTTCCTATATAAGTTATTATTATAAGGATATATATAATTATTATATAGAAGGAAAGTAATAGATGAATATTGTCTAAAAAAGAAGAATATAAGTTATAGAAAAACGTTTTATATATATGTAGTTATATATCTACGAACTATATACTACACCTTCTTTTCTACTATTATAATATTAAAGATATCAATGGAATATATACAAAATAATAAAATAGTTTGAATAATTTCATTTTTTTATCATTTGCCTATGTGGTGCCACTCTTAAAGCAGCATGACAGTGGCGATGTTACAATCTTTTACCCCTGTACGTAGTATTACGTAGTAGGTTGTTATGCCTAAATAAGTTAGTCTTCTCTTGATCCTTTTGGTGGACATCGCACGACTCGTAATGTTAATGAAGATGAGTATCCTCATCTCCTATTATTAACATGGGCGTTTAATAAAGAAAATCAACTTCAGGTATTTTGAGGAATCACCCCCGACTGCTTCCGCAGGTGTGAACACCATCGTCCATGTCCAAGCCTTTGGCTTGAAAATTTACTCTGATTTTTTTCGTGTGTCGAGTGGAAGCACATCTATAGTCAACACGTCAAAATAAACTCTTCGCCACCATCCTATCCCATAAATCTGACAAGTGTTATTTCAAGCTACAGCACGATGCTTATGTTTCGCGAATGTTCTCATTCCGCGGGGTCTTATTTCCAGTCAAGTTGCGAGGCGATCAATTGTGATAGGACCAGTCACAGTTCCCAGCTTCCTATTGCGCAGTTAATATCAAGAGAAAAATGCCTTTGGGTAGCAATGCCTCGTGGAGAGATTCTCAGCACACCACTCACAGAGCCTCTCCAACAGCCTTGATCCTCAGCAGCCTCGATTCAAATGCTGTGCTTCATATTTCTCCTTGGTTATGGGGCCCCTCGAATTTCTTCATGTTCTTGACACTCTAGCAGCACCGTTCATATCAGACTTTGGGTAGCTCTTCAAGCGCAAATCGATGGCAAAACCCTCGTCTGAAGAAGTTATGGACCATACACCTGCTGCAAGCCAGACCTACGCCATATCGCTCGACAAGGCTGAGCGAGCCTCGTCAAACTTGTCTTCTCCGATCTCTGATTCCCAAACGTCGACTGTTGCTGGCACGGCTTTGATACAGGAAAAGCCATCTATCAGATCCGGCTTTCCAGGTTGTAGTTGTTTCCTCGATTTCTCGAAAGCCCCACGCACCTAAGGACTCTAGTATTATCATGCTAACTCCACTTGGCAGGCTTCGTGATAGCCATGTTCGCGAAGGCTTTTTGGGTCTTTATGCAGTATCTACCCAAGCTAACGATGTCTGCCGTTACGCGTGTTGAAAGCTACTGTCAAGAACGAAGGCGTAAGAAAGAAGACATTCAAAGTCTGTACGAGGACTTCAAACATCAGTCAAGTGAGTGGATTATATCGGTCTATGGAACAAAGTCAGCGCTGACATTTTCATGCTAGTTGGCGACCATCCCGCAGGCTACCCGCAGCTTGCCGCCTTTTTACATAGTCATGATAACTTCGGCATCTTTCGACGCTTTGGCTTGGCCCATTCCCGAGTTCTAGTCCAACTCCAAGGCGAGATCGAACTGTTGCAACAGAAATTGGCGATGTTGGATGAGTCCGACGCATCGCCCGGGTCTCGAAATACATGGAGATTACGAGCAGCATCGTATGAGGATGGCTGGGATTCTGCTCAGCGAGACTTGTTGAAGGAGCTGCAGGAGAAACTTATTGCCTACGGTAAGACACCTTGGCAGCAGACTCTCGTCGAGTTCGGGACGATAACTAGCTACACAGATACACTATTGTTCCATGACCAAAAGCTCAGGGCATCGGCTCGCCCGTCCAAAGCAGACCATCTGAGCGTCTTCCACTGGATTTTGAGGAAAAAGCCCCTCGGAGCCGGACAGTACGATTGGATCTACCATCCAGATGACTTTGTTCAACAATCTCAAATTCCCCGTTGTGAATCATCCATTGTTTCCTCGTCGCTGAAAGTACCTGACCAGCGCCAATCTTTGATCACCTCGGCTGTTGAACTAACTTCTTGCAGAAAGTGTTTCGTACCTCAAACGCAGAGGGGCAAGATCCAGCTGTAAACTATTACTCTCAATCAGGTATCTCTGGCCTGGCGAAACTGTTCATCGTCACTGGCACTGTTGCAATCCTTATCGTCCCAATATTCATCCTGCTTTGGGTCCCTCTGACTCGTGCTTGGATATCTGCGACGGTTTTGATTTCGGTACTCACATTCTCAACATACATGTCGATCTTCACTAAAGCTGAGGTCCGAGAAGTATTAGTTGGAACCGCTGCGTAAGTATTGTGTCCTGAGTATCCTGCTTGCAGCACGCTGATTGACAAGCTAGTTATTGTGCTGTGCTCGCTACTTTCCTAGGCAATACGCAAGGAGGTGCAGGAGTACAGAGCAGGACTTGAAGAAAACTGGATATTGCCAACTGTCTCTGAAATTCCTGATGTTTCTTTAGCGGCGGCACGTGCTAGTGTTCGATGGTCTTGATTCACCTCTTCTAGATGGGTTCAACATGGGCGAGGGCGAGGGCGAGTTTTCTTATGTGAGCATAGCAAACTGCTACTCTCTACCTTGGCACAGACTGAAGCTGGGGTGTGACTGTTCTACTATAGTAAATGATTTCGTCAAGTGCCTTCCGCAATTTGCGAAGCTACTAGACAGCGACGACAACTTTCGCGTAGTCCGCAGATTCGGTGCTCCAGCAGTACGCATTTTTCTTCACAGGCAAAGCCCAATATCAAGGGCTTACATACTCGGTACTCTCTCGAAGGCATAATAAATAAGTCCGTCACATCACGGGGGAGTTGTCAACATTTGGACAGCGTAAATCCTTCCCATTTTCCTAGCTCGGTTTAAGAATGGGGGCTATCGCGACGCCAACCGCAGAACCAGATTCCGGTATATGGCATATGGTGCATGCTTGGGTGAAGCCTTCGAGACTCCGTCAAGTGGAAATAATCAGAAACTATGAGAACACAAGAAATCATTATGATACCCAGAAGTACAATAGATACTCTCGCGAGGAATTGAGATTTTGGACTGAAAAGTCTAGGCCCCATACCTGCTGAAAGCACTTTGAGTATATACAGTGTTACCAGACCCCTAGCCACGATAATCAGCTTTTAAGAAAGCTTAACAACTCATTTCTGTTCGCCGAAGTCAAGAAGGCCGGGTTTGAAGGGCCGTCTTCGAATTCAACATGGGTCACGTGCCGTGGATGGATTCAGATATTGAGCATATCTTCCGGCTAGTGTCGCGGGTATAGTGTTGGACGCTCGCGCCGTTTGTATTAGAGTGAAGGCTGTCTGGACATTCGAAGACTTTTGGAACTACGTTGATCACGTGAAGTATCCGCTATGCCAGCGATTTCCAAGAATCCCTCACCACACGGGCGTTCGAAGCTCGCGAACCCATGATAAGTAAACCCGCAATCGACCAAGCTGCCATTTGCAGGGTAGTTCCTTAATCAAACGGCGCGGAATGAGTCTCAAGTTCCCATCAAACAACATTGCGACGGAAGTCGTCTAGCCCAGCGGGAATGTATGTCCACCGACTGGCATGATATCTTATTCCATCGAACTCGAACTGCTCTGAACGGCCTTCTGTCTCGTAGCTTGACGGATTTCAACATGCCGTTGTAGAGCAGGAGGATATATCCGGCGAGAGCGGCGATGCCATCCCGAAATATTCTGGTGATATCTTCGCCATATGCCATTAAGACAACTTGTTGGATAATGGTCTTTTTGAAAGGATGGATGGATAGAGAGAGAAGAGAGCCTGGAGCAGGGATTAAGACGTTAAAAACGCTAAAATCTTGGCTCACCTCTTGGCGTAAGCACTCAAATTCTAGCATTCTTATTGACTGCAGGCAGGATTGCAGAATTTGAAGCTATTCCCAATTGCCACCCGCAATACGAGCTATATTGCATTTTGCGTATTGCGCGCCGTAAGGAGGTTGAGAGCCGAAGCCGACGAGCGCGCGCCCGTACAATACCTAGGTAAACACCTGGATAGTCTTAATAGCCAGGACGGTGCGAAGCACCGTCATACTATCATGGACTAGGAAAGCTTCGAGAACGGGACTAAAAGGTTCATATCACAACATTTCAACACCCGACCCTCGCGAAAATTTCGAAACCCGCAGATTCGATGGCTCTCAGGTCTAGCAACATTCTGAAAGCGGACGAGGACTGGCACCCGATCTTCGGAGCTCGAAAACAATGAAGTGGAACGTTGGAATCCCCAAACCAGCCAGCAAATCCACGTACTTGTGACAAACACTTATCAACTTTGAAGCTTGAAATTAAGGCAGATATACTCAAATCACATAATGCAGTATGCCCAGCATCCATCCACAAGTCTCCAGTCAGTTATTTCGTCCGCTTGTTTTAGGGCTCCAGTTCCAGTTAGCTTGTATTACTGGATTCTGCCAGGTGGACGAGCCCTGTGGCCAGCAGTAAGATGATGTTCAGCTCTCTTGTGATGTCGAAGATGAAGATCTGAAGGAAAGACTAGACTTGAAAGAGATGAGACCAGAACCGTGGAGAAACATGGTCACTTTCGCGCCAACCTAACTTAAATAGTATAATTTAGTACGGGGGCGGGGGCTTAGCTCTAGTTCCCGCGGATCCAGTTTCAACCACCCCACCAAGAACCGCGGGGTAATTTTCACTAAGGGCTAATAATGGGCATTTCCCAGATGTACTACACCTTTATGGTTATCGGATGCCAAGGTATGCAGTATATCAATGTGTAAAAAGGTGCAAATGAGTTCTGAACGCCGTTCTGGCTGTTGATATAGATGCACTGTATACACGGCACATGTACCAGAGGGGCATTTCCAGATACGGAAGAAGTGCTCCATTGGAAGTTCCGCAGCCCGCCCAATTTCACCCAAATGTAATCTCTCTTCGATCTGCGAGGATATGACGCCAAAACAGGCCCTAGTAGAGTGTAGATTGCCGCCCAGTTTCAAAATCCTTGTGTAATTCCCCAGGTGCCTACATCTTTGAGTGTGTCTGAGACGCTGTCAAAGTGCATTCCCTGTCCAGTTGGCTTCCCACGATCCCTTGTATAAACGATTGGCAGAGTCCTATGGCCGGAACGAGCTCGCAATGAAGGGGAATTTTCGAGTATTTAGTTCGCGCCGCGGGTTTGAGTTCCAGGGGTATTGATGGGAGGAGCCTGACATTGGGAGTTAGCTGAGTCGAAGCCGGGGGCTCGAGTAAGAAGAAGTATGCACTTACAGGCTTGGGCGGTCCTGGTGGAGGCCGCACACCTCCATGTTGCCGGCCGAGCAGTCCATGACCCCATTTACTACCCATTGAGCGCCCATTTTGCCCGTTTTCCTATAAATTTAAATATAGAGCCCAGTGAGAGAAGGTACTGGGAGGGCTTACCATGGATGGGTTGGTAAAGGTGTGGGCAGATTGGCGTTGCCCAGACATCCCATGCCCTACGGACCGCGGGAATTTAGGACGTTCTGTAGCCATGAGAGATCCAACACTTCGAATACTTGCAGACCGAATCGATACCGAGTAATACTGGAGTGCTGGCTAACGGCGTAATCGTCGTGGTTTTTCTCCAAAACACTCCCCAATCCGAGCGACAGGGGGGGGGCGTCGGTATCGCGATTTAGCGAACTGCGATCATAGCTAAAGCCCAGAAGTAAAAATGGGCCCCTCCACCAAGCCCAGTGAAAAAGAATAGTTCCATAGCATCATTTAGCATGGGCTGCGATCATCTCAACAGGTGAAGAGATATTCGACGTTTCACACTCTCCTGTCCTTTCCAGCTGCTCCACGGCTCTCTCCCGCGCCAACTTTTCGCGAAATTGATGGTATCCAGAAGGCACCAGAGACCAGCCATTCGTCGAGTTTGCGCTCGATGAGGTATAAATGCGCTTTGGATACAGCAGTCAATATTAATCGACCCTGGATCATGAGGAGTTAGGTCGAGATATCGAACTTAGCAGCTAGAACGAGACCCTCACTAGACCAGGCTATACCGAATGAGAATCCTATCCGAAGATAATGCAGTCCGAACAGCATTTCAAACGATAGTCAGCGTACGGCTACCATCACGCTAAAGGGTATAAGAGTTGTAGCGGATTCGAAGTCCATGCCGACAAGCGTTGCGAGCGAAGGAATCGTAATTGACGGTCGCGCGCCACCAGCCCGATATTTGTTTGCCCACAAGAGATTTGCAGTGCTCGCAAACGTGTAATAGAATCGAAGGTTCGACTCGGATTGGGTCGAGGAAAGGCAGAAACCCCTTGATTGATCTCGAATCCGATCGGGGGGTGTCATTGAGGATGCAAATGGCTTGACGGCGTACACATCACTTGAAAGTTCTGAGAGTCCGGAACCGATATGTTGCTGTTGTCCCTTGGGCTGCTTTCATGCTGAAGCTTCCGTCGAAGTGCACAGAGGCACTGATGGTAAGTGTTCGCCATCTGAGATGATGAAGCAGGGTCCGACATTCTTCCGATTCTCAATCATGATCGCATATTTCAATATACAGCGAGGCTCGGTGTCTTCTCTGCGACAGGAAGTCTGGCGGGTTCCGCTGAGCTAGCTCGTTCTTTTGGAATCGACGATGAATCATGATGCTGGGATTGATTCGTCCACCGATGGCAAGCTCGCTGGCCTCGATAACTACCCTCCAGAAACCAGGTCTAATGAAACAAGATACACTTTGGCCTGCGGAATAGTCTTGGTGCATTTTGGTTGTCTAGTCAGGGAAAAGTGCCGCTCCGTACTAGCCCCAGACCCGAAGACAGAGGATTATTCGGGGTATCGAGTGCTAAGCCGGAAGCCGGGCGCGCAGAAGGTGCAAATTGTCCTTGCAGGTGGTAAGTAGCAGCATCCTGAGGTACGGCCCTGCTAATAGCTGGTAGGTACTCTCAGTCATCGAAACCCCGATGGAGTATATATTGATATGCGTCTCGCTCGTAAGTACCACTCGATTTGGGCGTGAGCCTAAATTCGGATTGCGCGTCGATGGGTGTGACTAGAAGCGACCAGAGTTGTGTGAAGAAAGTACATTTGTACTTCTTCTAAAACTCCATCTGTCGATGAACTGATCTTCCGCTGTGTATTTTCCGGTGTAGAAGAAACTCGAAGTTGACTGAGAAGTGCATTTCTGGGCTGTCATGGAAGGCTCGGCTGTTGGGCGAGTGCTCTATATCGATCGCGAAGTTGATGAAGGCGATCTTCCTTGCAACGCATGCCGGCCATAGAAGAAGGCAACTGCGAAGTGTTGAAGATGGAGATCGTCAATCTCGGCCATGGAGAATCCGCTGATCGATAAGAATCGATCCGACAATACGAGGGGCCATCGCATGATGCAATTTTGAATAATAATCAGAGAGCGAGTTGTGTGTTGAAGGGGGATAGGAGCGGTCGGGCGCTGGTGATTCTGGGAGTGCCAAAGAGTGCAGACTCAGGCTGCAAGGCAACCTGGAAGTGGTGTGCGTCTTATTTTGTTTTCCTTCACACCCTCCAGAAGCGGATCATGAGGCTCTTAACATGGATTAGAGGGCACCGTAGTGGGCATGTTTTAGCCAGGTTTTACCTCGAGACTTGTCAATAATCCGGCGGCATGGGCAGGCTGGCAAAATCTGAGTTGACAAAACGTGAGTTGTGTGGGCAAAAGGCCATTTGCGCGGACGTCTTTATTTGGGCGACGTAGCCCGCGATTTCTGCACTCGCCCGTTGATGTCTGAGAAACGAGGAATAATCAAGGATCCCTCGAAAAATTTGAAGCAAATGGTTTTTTCCATCGTACACCGCCTCCGGAAGAGCTTTCTGAGCTTTTCACTCGTCACATTTCGCCTTATCATGGTTCTGGACGAGAGGCGAATTCAGCATCTGGAAGCCCTGGCTAGATTGAAGCCGAGCACTGATAAGAGCTCCGTCAAAACTTGGAGCGGCCCACTTTGCAACAGACGGTCCACATCTTGTCCAGAGAAAACACCCTCTTGATGCACATATAATCAATGTAAGTGTACAGTTCATTCTGTTGGCTCCAGAATATCTATCGTTGTTGGGTTGCCTTGGCCGCGTTTATATATTGATCACACGGGAAGAAGGAATCTTCTCCTGATTGAAATGCGGCTCCGCGACGTTTCATGCAAGGCTGTGGAAGTTACCGACCAAGAAGGGTATTACGCCCGGTTAGGCAACCAACATGAGGCTTAAAAATTCCACATGTGGTTCGTTTTCTTTTTTTGAACCATACGCGACCTGCTTTCTTTCCTTTTCTTGCTCTCTTTTTTTTTTAACCATAGTAAGATTATTTAGAAAGTGTTCCTTGCCGCCTTCCTTGCTCAAGCGGTTATAATGCTTTTTCGAGTTCTGGGGTTTAGTCTCGCAGAGCTGCGCTGAATTCTGAGGATGGTGCTCAATGAACTTCATGGTTAGCAATGGCTATATTATCAAAGGGTTGTTTGTACGTTGAAGCTTGTGGGAAGACCAATTGACGCTGATGCCGTAGTTGGGTGGTACTCCCATCGATATGCGCAATGGCGAGAAGAAAACCCTTACCATCCCACCTGGGTTTGGATACGGAGACCGTGACATGCCTGCTGGCAGCACATCGAGTACGTTTCTAGCTATGCTCCACATTGTTTTCTTGCTAATTATGATTCTGCAGTCTTCGAGACAGAGTTGATAGGCATTGATGGCGTTGAAGGACCCGTAAGCATACCTTTGTCTTGATCTCTTATACTTTGCACAGTGGTGTTCCATCAAGGCCTTCAGCGGCTGGACGGTTTTGGTCTTCTCCTTGCGTTGATAAAATATCAGCAGCTCCCGGGCTCTCGGCAAGCGACTTCGTCCGCCCATTGGAACTCCGACTTAAGTCAGTCTAAATTATTGGATCCTGAGAGGAGAGCGTAGCATTTGACCCTCTTGTGGGAGCTTCGAAGGTCAAATTTGCGATGGAGAATGCGCTTGATCGTGGGTGTCAATTTGTGAGAAGGAGGAAGGCTGATACTTTGAGAAGAAGTTGCGTTAGTGCCTTTTCAGTTCAGGCTTGCACTATTTATCATGCTGCCCACACGGCATCGTTGCACTTCTCACGGTATCTCCGCTGCCTCTGGAAAGATCGGCTTCATCATTGGACAGGCAAAAGTAACTTGGATAATCACACAAGAAGTCCTCTCACCATGAATTCAGCACCAAAGTCTTATGTGAATGGCTAGATTGACGAGTGGTGCAGGTGCTTTGGTGTGTTGGGGTTGGATAGTGCGTTGTCCAAGAGGAAGGCAGAGAGCAGCAGTAGTTATCAATGTCATGAAAACAAGCCCGTGATTTCCGATGTATACCTGAATTTCAGAGACAAAAAGAAAATGTGCTATGCATAGAATTGTCCACGACTGACTCTTATCACAAGAGATCTTGTCGCGGGGTTCTTGCGAGTTTTGTAAGTCTTGAAATATATTATCCTTCCAAGGTGGAGAATTTTAAGATGGGGCCCGAGGTATGAGGTGGAACGGAACTTCAAGAAACGATACCAGAACAGCTGAAAGTAGACTTAAGGTAGAACTATTAAAGCCTCATTGCCACCTCACCACCATGTTTGTTGTTTGACAATATGCGCGTCGAGCATAAACGCAGTCCGGGCAACTGCGCGGCCCCAATGTTGACCCAGGAGAGTCCGCACTAACACTATGACTTAGTAACACATCTACTATGTAGGGATTATTTTAGTTCCCGACAACTCAATTTCAACCCCGCTATAAATCGCGGGGTACGTTCGAGTAAACTGGAAGTAATCCTTTAGGAGGTTTCAAGCCAACTGTAAATATCTAGTCACAACTACTACTACATCAATCAGCATACTAAACTACGTGGGAGGCACAGACTAGTCTGAACCCAATTTTGGGCACTCAATTCATAGCTACTGTATATACGTACTTGGGGCCCCAAAGGGGATTCCCAGAGATACAAATTGGCCATTGACAGTGCCACAGCCCATCCAGCTTCACCAAAATGCAACCTCTCTGCGATCAGCGGGGTTGGGTTCCACACCAAGATGCAGTAGAGTCTGTCCTGCTGCCCATTTTCAAACCGCGTTTATGGTTCCCCAGATGCGTAGATATTCGAATATTCAAAACAATGCCAACTTCAACCTAATTTCCAACTTCCTTCCTAAGAGCATTGATGTGGCTAGCTTGATGAGAAGCGTTACCGGAGCAAGCTCGCAGGTGTTCGGATCGTTTAGTGATTCTGTTCGAGGTCTTGCTTTGAGTCGGAGGAGTGTTTATGGGAGGGGCCTGGAGGAGTGTACAAGTTAGTTTAAGCTTGAGATTTGGAGGAGGGGGAGGATGAGAGAGAGACTCACAGGTTTAATCGGGCCTTTGGGAGGCCTCACACCTCCATGGTTCTCGCAGACCAATCCATTGTCATTGACGACCTACAAAGTCAGGCTTTCGAACGCATTAGAGACTTGTGGCTTCCATACCGTCAAAGTCCGCAATCGAGCATATGCAGCGTCGTTCAACCCCATTTCGAGTATTGCTTGCACCTTTGGATATTTTCCAGCCATGTCTAACTCGTCCTGCCCAATTCTCAAAACCATAGACATTTTTAGAGATCGATATAAAGCGAAAGCGGAGGTTTCGTGGGTACTCATTCAATCGTCCTACGCATCGTCTGGGGCTCAAATTTGGTGATAGCTACTGATGGGAACCCCGCGAATGGGATTACCCGACACCCCGCCGAGCACCACGCAAAATCAACGAACATCGGCGAGCTCGCCCACCGACGGCATCAATGCCATCTGGAATTTCCCTCAGATCGAGAACATGTTCAAAGAGCGATGAATACTGCGACTCATTCTTTTTCTGTATCGCAATGGGGCAGAAGCTCCCCAGAGCGAGATTCCATCTTTTCTGTCGACGAGGCTCGCCTTGAACTCTGATTGATTTCGTGATACCAAATTAGAAAGTTTCTGCTTGGTTCGTGTAGTCCTAGCTTTCCGGCCTCAGAAGGCTAACGCAGAAGCCTGCGAGAAAGAACCGTAGGAATTCTGAGCGTATTGGTTTCGTGTCCTTGTCTTACACAGGCTCTCACAGACGAGGTTGGTCTGTGAAAATGCTCCTCTCCTGCGCGTTGGAAAAGTTGTCTGATTTGATCGTGCCTAGAGGTCTTAGCCCAGCCGGCCCTTTCCCGAACTCTGTGACATCGTGCCTAGAGCTTGTTCGTTTGCACCATATCTTTCCAAGGTTACTCTAGCAGCGCAAAATATGTTTAGTGGTATATGGACGGATGACAGGAAGGATAGCCCGATGGGTTCCCACTGGGTCTAGAACTCCGACTCGAAAAAGGATAGAAGTGAAGTAAGGTTGCTTCGCAACGGCGGATATGATCGCTAGAGCCAGGTGCCGGCTCCTATGGAGGCGTTCGTGTGCGCGAAATTGGTACGACTGGCGAGGAAGAGCATCCTGAAGCACGCCTTCGCGGTGTCTCTGTCCTCCTGGGGGAACAAATATCTACCTAGGTATTTCAGAAATCGAATCGCGATGTCGTTCGCGTCGAAATTTGATGAATTGAAAGATTATGCTAGGATGGCCCATTAAATCTTCCAGACAATGGTCACACGGATTGATTTAATTTCCAGCTTGAAATCAAGATCGGGGTGTCGTTTTCAGACGTATCGGCCGCATGGGAGGATGTTCTGGATGGCGATGACCATGACTCTGTCATGGTTCCGAACGAGCAAGTGGGATCTCGTCTCATCGAACTCGTAAGGAAGAAGGATGCCGCAGAAATGGCCGTGATGCCGTTGAACATGTGCATCGTTGTCGAAAAGCCTGTTCCAACCACCAAACCTGCGTGCCTCCGTGGGGATTCGGCTTGATGGGCATACTCAGAAATGCATTCGAATCTATCGAGCTTGCGATGAATATATATTATGGGCAAGTGTTGCGATGGTAAATCGTTGTTGAAGAGGTTGATGTCAAGAAACTTTGTGTCTGTGTTGATGGGAAGAAAGAGGGGAAATTCAACGGACTGCGAGAGGTGGCTTGCAGAAACGTCCTGGTGGTCCATCAGGTCCCCCATGCGCCCCTTCTATGGCGGCGTGCAGATTGACAGGTGTAGTTCTCGTCAGTGTTACTATTCACAATTGCTAGTTGAGACACCAATAATTCACCCAGCACGACTCAGATGTAATATACGCCAAAAGTGCCTCTTGATCCCCGTGGCATAGCATAGTCAAGCCGGGCTCTGTGTAGTTGATGGTTCATTTGGCGCTGCTTTTCCATGTTCGCGGACTCGCTAAATGTCACCCGACGGACCCCTTCGAAAATTTCGGAGAATATCGGTATAAGGGAACGGTATTCAGCGTCATCAGTATGCTAGCTATGTGCCGATCATACTCTGGGCGAGTGCTGACGAGAGCAACAATTTGAGCAAGGGTTGAACAGGACCGAGAGGTACTTGGAGGTACAAGACTTGAGGTGTGGGCCATCTCAACATACTAGAGAATCTCCATCTGTACGAAGTAGCACGCCCTGGCTTGCGACGACAAAGTTGCACTAACATTTACTTGATAAACCAGAATTTAGGGGGAAAATTGTCAGGTCTGTTCAAAATTATTATCATTTGTCTTCAACTGCAATGGTGCTGGTAATAGCCGAGCCGCGCAAATGGAGATAGGACATGCATGCCTCGCGCTGAACAGCACCATTAATTACTGCCAGCTCACAGCATACTGAAAGGATGTAATTGAGGACTTTGTGGCCCATGAGACAAGCATACGTATACGAAGTAGTGCCGTACATCTTCCTCCTCCCTTATTTCGGAAAAGTCGAGGAGCTTGATGCGGAGGCTTCTGATTGGTCGAAATTATAAGTCGATGTGGTCTTACCACGGACATCCCCTTCATAAAAGCTCCTCGGAAGGGTCAAATAAAGTAATCATTAAGATCGAGAGGAGAGTACTGGCCTTCAGCCTCGCACATCTAAGATCAGGGCCGTCTCATTCGTTCACCCCTCATTTTGCGGAGGATTGCCTCCACCAAAACACCCCATCGTCGCATTTCGCTGAAAGAGGGTACTATGAGACAGGTTCAACTATAATTTCCGTATTTCGTGAATTCATATCATTCAATTGCATTTTCATGTGTTGCAATGGGGATTTGAGCCCAGTCGAAGCGCCGGTGCAGACCGTCTACCCAGCACCTCCTGTGCGCTGACTCCAACTCCATTTATGCAGCGTTACCTTGTTTTCGCGCAGAAAGAACCCAATTAGGAAGAAGAGCTATCAAGGAAATCCAATGTGTGTTCGAGATATGAGCTGCTCATAGAAAAGCTTTCTTTGGGTGGGTAAAATGGTAGAGGGAGGGGCATTGGAGAATACTCTACCAGCAAAGCTCCAGCTTTTTAACTCTTTACTTGTGCACCAGTCTTCCCTAGAAGGAAACGCCGGAAACACGTACATACTCCGATTTGAAGCAGAGAGAGCGTCCGGACACATGGTCCTGGTAAATTCTTCAGTCAATGAAAATGGCCCAGCCTTGCGCCAATCTGCCTGGCCACGAATTTCCGGGCGTAAAGCTGGGCTCCTTGGGCATCAACGCTTCATCCAAAGCCTTGCGCATACATCAATACCAAGTTCACGTGGGAGCCTCAACTCATCTCGCAGATTATCTGTCCATGATGAATGATTTCCTAGCATTTAACTTTTCAAACCGCCGAATTTCAGTCGTTTTAAACACTCTCGGATCAATAGTCAACTAACCAGCGAATCATGTCCTCAGTCGAGGCTTCTACCCCGCCCCCTGCTATTCCTGCTTCTTCACATGCCTCGTCATATGACAAGGCTGAGCGAGCCTCGTTGGAACCTGTGCCTAGCACCAAAAATTCGTGGCGATCGACTAGCTCTAGTGAAACATGTGTCGATAGAAATTCTGCCAAGCCTATAGCTCTCAAAGGTTGGAAGCCAATTAACATTCATGATAGATCCACGGCTAATCCATAGGGAGGATGCTTTCTGCTCTTGGTTGACGCAGTTTGGAGCCCAATCATACGATGGATCATCGGTCCAATCCATGATGGCTGGGTGCAGCATGAAGCCAATGTACGGGAGAGAAAAGTAGAGAAAGAGAAATTGAAGACTCTCTACGAAGGGTTTCAATCAAAACACCGTAGGAAAGGATCATAGTTTCAGGTTTCATTGACTGACAATGTGGCCAGTGGACGAATATCCTGAGGGGTGGCCCCAGCTTGCCGCTTTCCTCCACAGCTCAGACAACTTTGCCATCTTTAGAAGATTTGGATTGACCCACTGCCGACTGCTTGTTCAATTGCAGTGTGAAATCCAACTGCTCGAGCAACGACTGACGGACTTGGATAAATCTGATGCAAGGCCTGGATCTACTCAAGCCTGGAGACTACAGACGAGTCATTACGACGCCTCTTGGAACTCCGAGCAAAAAGACTTGTTAAAAGAATTGGAAGAAAGGATAATCACATATGGTATGAAGCCTCCCTGCAGAGTGAGATGACAAGCTAGAAGATTGACAAAACGAGTAGATACCTTACTGCTCAACGATCAAAAGCTTAGGAAAATGGATAAGCCCCCACCAGAAGATCATTTGAGCGTCTTTCATTGGGTGATATTCAAGAAACATTTCCATGACGGGCAATACAACTGGCTATATCACCCACAAGACTTCGTCTCTCAGTCACCCCTCCCACGCTTCGAGTCCTCGATATTGTCTTCATTTCTCAGAGTATGTTCTCCGAGTATCTCTGCCGCGTAGGACCTCGCTCACCGAACACAGAGAATATTCAGAAGTCCACCAAGTGTCAGCACCGACCCCCAAGATCCTATCGTAGACCACTACTCCTTGAAAGGCGTCTCCGCCATCACGAAGCTGCTCAGCGTCACCATAACGGTTGGCGTCCTCATTATCCCCGTCTTCATTCTGCTGTGGATACCACTTTCTCGTGCATGGATCACCGCTACGGTTCTGATATCAGTGCTGACGTTCTCATCCCTTATGTCGCTCTTCACGAAGGCCCAGGTACGGGAAGTCTTGGTGGGAACTGCTGCGTATGATTTTTCTTCGCGAAAGTCGACTGGATGAGGATCCGCTAACATTGCTGACAGGTATTGTGCTGTGCTTGCTACATTCTTGGGCAACACACAGGGCATCCAAAGTGGGAAGTAACATACGCGTCGGGCCAGATGACTGGAGTTCAATAGTGTGGCCTTAGGATTTATGTTCGGCGTAGAGAGCTTCGTGGTCGGAGGGCCTATTCTTGAAACGTGTGGCGCGAGATGGTTGGCGGCGGTAAAGATCCTGATCAACCCCAGAAGTCGAATTGGATGTTGAGCAGGATTTGAATTCAAGAGAATCTGTCACTTTCTCTCCAGTGTACCGAGTTCAAATCATCCAATGTACACAGGGAGCTGGCTGCCGTAATATTCCGATGGCACCCGTTCTCCGGGAACAAAGAAGTGACAGGCACCCCAGCAGCAAGCCCGGAAGAGCATGACCACCCATGTATCGAACAGAACTTTCGCATGGTAGTCTTCTTTGCCATCTGATAAGTCTGCAAGCATCGTTGGCCATATTGCAAAATACGCTTCGACATCGGCTTCGTAATCTGGATGTGAGCTCTGAGCAGCCCGCATGCCCGTCTCTCCATTCTCTCGGAATATTGCATTCCGAATGTGGGCCCCAAGTACGGTTCGATAGATTGGACCTTGTTGGTTCTTGATCCATTGCTTCAATTTATCGTATTCGTCATGGATTGCATCGAGATAATCTGGCATTAGGCGCTGCGGTATGTCGGGGCCCTCAGCATAATCAAGTCTTTCTGATTCCCATTCCTTCCAGGTCACGGAGAGATGTTGGCAAGCCGAAAGTACCGCCGCTGTTTGGGGACCCATTTTGTAGTCCTCATTCAAAACGTATCGTTCGAGGCAAAGGCGAAAAGCTCGCCGGCCTTTGGAGCTAGTAGAGAAACCAAGCATATTCTCGCTGGGGGCAGGGACTTGGACATGAGATCGCCCTCGAAGACGGACCATTTCCATAGTCATGGCTACCAAATCACCCATTCTCGGATGATATCCAGGATTTTTTCGCAATAAATCCCGCAGACGCATCGCAGATTTTCCACTCTCGTCCAGGATACTGAGGGAAGCCACTATCTCATCCGAGGTGCCAATTGCGAAACGAGGAATATGAATACCCGCACTACCACTGATAATGCCAAAACCTAGAAGATCTGCACCAGTGGTTGGGATATACCTCTCCTCCTTGTGCTTGGTAAATCCTCTGATCATCCCAAATCGATATGAGGGGCGCCACTCTTCTTTCCACGTATAGCTATACTGTAACAAGATTCCGAGAGATCTCACGTTCGTAGATGTCATGACTTGAAAATGGCCTTCGGCTTTCAAGCTCCCATCATAAGGCCGGAAGTCTTTCCATCGCATGCCCATGCGTCGTGCCATAATCGCAATATCAGAAACAGAACATATTGCCAGTGGGCGAACCACATCCGGAACTTGGAAATCCCAGGATCGCTCTTGGAAAACCAGCGCTGGGAGACTGATTCCTGAAGCTTCTGATTCGCCGTTGCGCGCACCGACCAGATGTAGCTGGTGTAAAAGTGACACCCAGCATACGGTTTCTTGAATATTCCTTATGCTATTCGGAGTAGTGCTGGGAGCCAGAGCTAATGTAGCAGCCCGTGAGTTGAGGCCACCTTCAATCAAGACTTGATCCGGCCTGTCTGGTGCTGTGCTGGTCAAGAAAAATTCCGGGGTAGTGTACAATGTTTCGAATCGGAACTCTCTCCACCGCCATCTCAGACGTGTCCTCGACGCCCATTCTCCCATCACAGATCGTTGACATCGTCGATACCCGTCGGCGGTAGCAAAGTACTGTTGGAGTAATTGACCCAGCGCAGTCATAAATGCCACCAAGGCAACTGCGAGAGCGGTTGCCGCTAAGCCGATATCCGCAGCGGGCATATTGCATCAAAGACTAGAGCATGATGACTGATAGCGATATATAGACGGGAAATGCTCTTTTCATGCTGCTGAGGTTTGTGGGAATTGTTTGATCCTGAGCTGTGCCTAGAATTCGAGATCGCGGGGTGGTCCAAGTGTGAGCCAGCACGTGAGATAACATTAATATGTTAACTCTCAATATAGATTTTTGTTTCTTTCTTTTGCTCTATATGCTTGGCTTGACTCAATAGTACTCTATTCTTTTCTTGTTGTTATAAAAGTACTAAGTAATCTGGGATCACATGGTCTTTCGTCACGCCATCACGCGTTCTGTGCCGCTCGGAGAACGCATCTCTACCTACTCTTGGCGGTTGGGTCGTGCTTCACAACCAATGATACGACCAATTACCACGCAGTCTTGAAATTAAATACGAAACGCGCAGGCAGAAAGGGGCAAAGTCTTCATCTTTTAAGAGAGCGGTGACTCCTACAATTAAAAATCGAGCTGTATAGTCCGTAACGAATTCGGCTTCCCCTCAAAACCACTGTGAAGGCTTCAAATATCACAACATACGCCTTACCAGAGACGGCTAGACGCATTACAGGATGTTTACCGAGCGACAACCAGTTTCTACAATATGGTGACGTTTCGCACCTATTGATCCGTCATCAGCCTTTGGCGCGTCGCCGCCCCCACCATACGTATATAGCAAGCGCTCCCTCTTTGCTCTCTTCACTCCTAGGTGTAGATTCTCTGGACAATCCGCAGTCTCTCGTCGACCAGCATGTGAAGTCTCCCCTTTGCGTGACGCTGCCGTTTGCTCCATACTCGGGTCGTCACAGGTGAAGTTTCTACTTCGTGTTATCTTTAGAATCTACAACTAAAGAGAGTTCCCTCTTCGTCTGACCAAGAAACGGGGTAAACCCAAGCAAACACGTGATGATTGCAGACCGTCACAATCTGGTCTGTTGTAACAAGTCAGTCAGGGCGTGCTGTGAGGCAAGTCGTCTGGGGTGAGTCTCGGCCAATATTGTAGCTTGGATCTTAACAATCTTTTCGAGCAGCGCAATAGCTTTAGGGGCCTGCCCAATGTCCCGGTATGCTATAGCTAGATTATGTTGTGAGACGAGCCGGTTTGGGTGCATCTCGGCCAGTGTTGTAGCTCGGATCTCGACAACCTTTTCGAGCAGCGCAATGGCCTTAGGGGCCTGCCAATTGTCCCAGTATGCAAAAGCTAGATTATGCTGTACGGCAAGCCGGTCTGGGTGCGTCTCGGCCAATATTGTAGCTTGGATCTTAACAATCTTTTCGAGCAGCGCAATAGCCTTAGGGGCCTGCCCAATGTCCCGGTATGCTATAGCTAGATTATGTTGTGAGGCGAGCCGGTCTGGGTGCGTCTCGGCCAGCGTTGTAGCTCGGATCTCGACAATTTGCTCGAGTAATGCAACAGCCTTAGAGGCCTGCCCATTGCCCAGGTATGCCATAGCGAGGCTGTGCCGTGAGGCCTGCTGGTCTAGGGTCTCGACATTAGCTACTGCGCGCTGCGAGCCGTTGAGCATATCAAGGTGATCCTCCCCTTGCACCATCTCTCTAGGAGGTGACCAAACGGCAGTCTTCTTATCACCAACAGCAGCAGATGCTCTTTGACGGAGGGTATCATCATGAGCTATTTTCGCCCACAGGTCTTTGGATTCTTTGGCTACCTTCATCGTAAATGGGTCGCCAAAGGCTAAGGATTCCTTGCAGGCAGAGAGCAATTCCACGAAGATAGAGCCTGCTTCAGTATACTCTCCCGAATCTCTGTAGATAATAGCCATCAAATGGTATTGCTCGAGGGAAGTTATGTTTTTGAGATAGGAATTTCCTCGAAGCAATAATTCAAGATCATGAGCCCTCCTAATAGCGCGTAGAGCGTCCGAAAAAGCTCTGTAATTGTAATAGAGTTTAGCAAACTGCGCGGAACAGTGCCACTCATACCATGACAACAAGTTATCAGCTCCATCGCACTGCTTTGATTGCAAGTTTGTGCATAATAGAAAATCGTCGCAAGATCGGATGTGGGCTAAGATCTTCCGCTCGAATACCACCAGATTCTGGCCTGCTACTGTTTGGCAGCAGCAACTAAGCATATATGCTGACGCAACTGTCCATTTTTCCAAATCCGTTCTAGAGAGCCTTCCGCGACACCATCTACTGATCGCATTTTCGATGGTGAAGCTGCCTATTGAGCCTTTGTGCCATTCTATTTTGACACAACAAAACCGTCCAAGAATTGTCACAGCTTGTTGCAGAGAACTCTCTTGATTGGATATGCGGTCGAAAAATGCATGTAGCCACTGCAAAATACTGCAATGCTGAGGAAGAAGGAGCGTCGAAAGGAGCGGTGGTACGAGGTCTGGCCGCATTTGCTTGAAGCGGAGTAGCATAGAAATAGATATGCTACGAGTGTCCAAGAATGAGCAAAGTGTCAACAATTTTATAGCATCCGGGTTTCCTTGACCTATAGCAGCCTCCAGCAAACTGAAGGCGCTGAGAATCGATTTATTGTCCTTATCGTAATAAGATTCCTCGGTTCCGGGTTGAAATGCCATTACAGTAGTGTATTGGTCTTTTAACTGCAGAAGGTAGGATTCTTGACACTCTACAGAGAGGGGTCCTCGACTACTCAAAAGAGCTCCCGCTTGCTCGATCGCCAATGGAGATCCGTCAAGATTTTCAACGATCTCTTCCGACAATTCAAACACTAGTATACACATTCGTATCAGTTGTTAGGAAGCTTCCAGTTCTACTTACTTCGAGGCGTGATAATGTTCTTGGGATATTCAGCTTTAAATTTGTCCAAGAACATATGAGCTCCGACCGTAGCGTCAATCTTTCCGACATGAATATCTTGCCCGTCCAAGACTGAGCGCAATTGGCGGTCATTTCGAGCCATTGTCAGGATGATAGTTCCGTGTTCGCACTGTGGTAGAAATGTGTTGATCTGATACCGTGTCGGAAAATCCTCTGCTCCATCAATAACGAGAAGCCACTCCGTATTTGTTTCCAGCTCCAGTCTCGCTTTCAGATGATGAAATGGGGTCGTAGAAGAATGCAAAAGGACTCGTGATCTGAACTCATTGAGATGCAAGACAATATCAGTCAAAGGAGTGCCCTGCTCCATTGGCTTGAAATGACTGGGTCTCAGCCATATCTGGGATTTGTAGTGCTTGCTGTGCAGGTGCTGAAACTGTCGAGCAAGTTGGGTTTTCCCAAAGCTTCCAAGGCCCCGGAGTACAGCCATCGTTCGTCCCGGTTGGCCAGGCTTCAAATGATCAGCCATTTGCTTAAGTTCATGCTCTCTACCATAAAAGTTGGGAGTCCTCAAAGGTGTATCCGCGGACATGAGGGCTATCTCCTCGGATGGGCAGGCTTCATCTGCTCGGTCAAAATATCAGCGTAGAAGCGATAATAGTGCATGAAATACAGTTTGACCGGCGGCAGCTTTCAAGGGGTTTGTAACATATTTAGACATTTCATTCAAGTCAGAAGTTCAAAGGAAAATCTCTCGCTATCTATATGTTCCTTCCTGCGGATGATTCAGTATCACATACCGGCTCTCATTGCCGCCTCGGCCATCTCCAAAACTGCTCCTCCTACGGGCTGGTACTTTTGAGATTCTGGATTATCGAACTTGCACATAGATATATGGCTAGAAGAGGCAATACCGGTGCACCTCTCATTTGGTAGAAAGAGACGTGCGGAGTCCTCATCAACAATCTAATGGCATTAGAACACACAATCCCTTATTTGAAAATGAGTATAACAATAAATCGTCCTCGGGGTACATTTGGTAAGAATATGAGACAAGAGACTGACCAAAATGTTACCTAGCCTTTCCGTCTCAAAGAAGGTCCTGATGCTTGACAGTCCAGCCCCGCGATTGACAAAATCTCGAGAGATAGAACGCCATTCATCTGAGCTTTTTTCGAGCGCTTTGAGGAAGGATTTGTTGCCGGCAAAGCCCAGCAGAGCGTGGTTAAGAAGTCTAGCTGGAAGACCAGCCCAGTATGCCAGTTCAGCGCCGCGGTTGGGGACTCCGAAGAAAACCAGTCCGTAGATTTTTTCCAGCAGGGGACCATATGTGGCGGAATCGTTCCAAGCAGTAATCATAGCCTGCAGGATATCAGCGACAGACATACACACATCAATATCTATAACACTCCACCTTTTTGACAACGAGACCACCTAAACTATGGGCGATGAGAATAATGGGCCGCTTCTTTTCGTCATCTCTCTTACGACGCAACCTCAGCCGATCCAAAAGATCCTCTGCGACATTATGGATGGCCAATACGCTTTTGCTGAAGGCTGTATTTGCGTCATAACCATAGCACATGACTCTAGGATTAATATCCGAATCCCGCAATTGTCCGGGGAGGAAGTCTCTCAGCCAGTTACAATTGCCATCCGTCCAGGTTTTTTGATAGTGACCCCCAAGTCCATGGATTGCTACGATGCTGGAATCCAGTATTAGTCAAATTTATCTTCGATAAGACACAGACACCTTGTGGCAATATAAAAACATTATCTTGTAACTTACTCGATATTAAATGATTGAGAGGACGGATTGTCTTCGACTGGAAACAGGCCCACGATCTCTTGGAGAACGCTCGCGGAAGCCTTGCCAACATTAGCCGAGCTTCCAAATGTCCATTGATTTGATGCCTCAACATCCCTATTGGAAGGCACTCACACTCGAGGCGGGATATATATCGCTAGACTGGGATGTCGCCTGATCCGATTGCCCACCCTCCTTGCTCTTTCTTTTGTCCCTCAAGCGTTGATACCAGGACATCACCACACAAGCACTCAGGGACGTCTAAACACACCTTGAATTAGTAGCCAGAGACAACTGATGTTGTTGGTCGATACGGGATCGCTAGTCAGTGAAGAAGAAGCTGCCTGCACATTAGGCATCCAGCGTACAATGTCAAATGCAATGATGAGGCTCGCGCTTATCTCGCCAATGATGGAGGCAATACTCAGCAATTTGTAACTAAGTGAGTCATTACCACGTGACTTGTTCAGCATGCGCGGGTCACGACGCTTGAGAAGGCAAGAGTTCGAAATTTTAGATTTCTTCAAGGGTGAACTACCACGTGATATAACATTAATATATTATCTCTCTTCATATAGTTAGTCTTTCGTTTATACTACGCTCTTATCTTGAACCAAAGGGCAATGGGTTTCTGTTGTTTTTTCATTGCTATAAAAGTACTGAGTCATCTGGTGTCACACGGCGTTTCGTCACGCCTTCACGCGTTCTGTGCCGCAACTTTGCCTTGTCTTGGCGTCATTTCATAAGAAATTGATACGACCAAGGAAACAACCAGTCTTCAAATTAAACACGAAAGGCGCAGGCAGAAGTGGCAATGTCATCATCTTTTAAAAGAGCTGTGACTCCCACAATTAAAAATCGAGCTGGAGCCTGGAACGCCTCTAAAAATGCTTCTCGGGCCGGCCCACCAAGCGATCCGAGCCCCTATCTTGTGCAGCACAGCCCGTATTCTAGCGGCTACAAATTTCAAGCGCCCCCCTGAAATCTCAATTGTCCATAACAGTCGGGGGAGAGATTGGCGTATCCGAAGACGGAGTATCTATTACACACGGCATTTTAGCTCTACAACCGAACAGAAAGACGACGCCGAAATGCCGAACGCACCACGATTGGCGGACGCTCGGGAGAGGTACAGTGAAGATCATCTTTTCCCCAAGTTCCGCGGCGTTGGACCTCAAGATGCGGAGAAACCAGTTCGTAAGTCAGATATTTATCATTTCCATTATTGATATTGGGTATTCACACTTCAACAGCCGGGCTTCCGCCCTTTGAAATCTCAACCCTGCATCATTTTCTAGCCGCCGCGAGGACGGGACATTTCCCAGGAAAACAAACAGAGTTGCCCCTTTGGCCGGAGGTGGAAATGCAGTATTTCACTAAGAAATATGCCGAATGGGCTCCAAAGCCTTATTCCGAATTACCTCAGCCAGCAGCGGGCCCATTTGGGCCTATTGGAGGACAATCACCGCCTCCAATATTTCGTGTGACACTTGTGTTAAGCAGCATCGATGATATGTTCAGCCAGTTGTTTAATTTTGCCGGGCAAAACTTGTCTCCGGAGGCAGTTGCGAGACGTCTAGCTTCCGCTGATAGAGGGACGAGTTTCAACATCACGAAATCCAAGGTAGGCTCAAAGGCTCTCATCCCCGCATTGAGTCAATCACTTAATTTAATGTTTAGATTTGGTTTGGAGTGGCTCCAGTGTCTGAAGCTCGCTGGAAAGCAAAAGGTCTCGATGATGAGGAGAACATTGAGGAAGCACTGGCTATCCTTCAGTCTGTTGTGGACGTCTTCGACCACCTCCGCCAACCGGGGATACAGGGGAAGCTACGCGACGTCTTTAACAAAGTCTATGCCGAGCTAGATGTATTTCAAGATGCATCAAATGCTTTGCGAGCGACGCGAGGAGAAATTCTTCCGGGTTGGAGTATCAGCAAGCTTTGGCAAGAATACGTCCGGTCAGAGAACAAGTCCGTCCTGGTAAAGTCTTTGGCTAATTTGTGATAGGTGCCATTTTGATTTCATGGAAAAGCAAGCACGGGCATGGATGTTCAAACGCTTGAAGGGCCTTCACGGTATTTGGAAAACTCGCCTCCATAGAGCGTTCACTACGCTGCGTGTAATCAACGATACCCAAGGTTCAATCCGACTCGACCACTGGGCCATGATGGTCAACAACAAAATTTGGGACCTCTATCGTGACTTAGATACAATAGTGAGGTCTCGAACTGATGGTTTTGCCATGGTGTATGGTGTTGATCCACGCTTGTCACGAATTGGTGACCCGGCTGAGTCTCTTAACCCGATTTATGCGCAGATCGAAGCAGAAAGGATGTCGGGTTTCAAAGCCTTACTGGATGCCTCGATCGGGGAAATCACAGCTGCTCGTTTGGCAGACGGTCCGATGCCTGAATTCATGGAAGCATTTTGCTTCATCGGAGACCGCGAAGCTGGCCACAAGAGACTTCAGTATCTCATCGATCAACCCCCAGAACTGAAAATGGAGAACTGGGTCCGAGATTTGAGTGAAGATGAAGTAGAATTATTTGGCTTTGTCATCTATCGGCTTTCATACACTGAAACTGATGAGGAGTGGGAGGCTTTCCGGACGAAAATGGAGGAGGGACTTGACAGTGTCTGGGATGGGATCATTGGATCCGACAAAATCAAGTCGAAAGCCGTGCTGCAATGGGTAGATGGACGAGACGCAGACAGCATCCCCGAAGGCAACCTAGAAGCAGCCCGAAAACACTTTCAGGATTTCACCAAAACACCAACTTTCGCCAAAGGGCTTTCCACAACCGTTTGTCTAGCGATGACGCCCGTAAGCGTCTCCTCGTTTTCCGAGGATCAATCTGCAAATAAGACAGGTGACTTCCGGGGTTTCCTACACGTCATTGACAGCAGTTTCGACCCAACCAAAGTCCCTTCGCCGTCCTCGACTCCAGCACCATCCACCTCACGACAGAATCCCGCCAGACAAAGCCCGTATAAGCCTGGATACGACGGCACGTTCAAAATCCTCGATCAATTAGTCTGGCCTGAATTGTTTGCGTTGAATGCCAAAGGCGGTGCGGTTAAATTCGAGGATATGTGGATTGTCTCCGCGCAACATCCGTGGGCGGTCTACACTGGTGCTACTACGGGGGTGAGGAGGAGAAATTGGAGAGAGATGAGGGGCATGGGTGGCCATATGTTGAAGTTGGCGAAGGAGAAGTCGCAGACAGATGTTCCGATAAGATGATGAAATGGAGGTCGAATACTGTGACTTTAAGCTGTAATTAAGGGTTTCCAAGGCGCGGTCAAAGTGAAGGTAACGTGAAGTGGTATTGGAGACGATTCGTAACTCAAGATGAAACTAGGGAATCGACTTTTGCGGCGCAGCCATCAACTTTTTATGACAGACGAGAAGACGAGTCAGGGTTTTCCGACGGACACCCACTCCGCATTTTAGATTTCTAGAGTTTTAGCATACAGTGAGCAAACAGAGGATTTGAGGAGTCCTTGCAATCATTCTTTAAATATTCCCTCTGTCTTTTCTCGCTGATAATCTCCCCACACAACCGGCTCATACTTCCTCTCTTCCCCGCCAACAGTGCCCTCCAAAGGTTGCATCACCGTATCCTTATGAGGAACAATGAAATACGGAATCGAAAACCGCGGTATTGTTTTACGCTTCCCATCTTGGTTGTCATAGCTATTATCGAGCGGCGGAAGATGTACTCGATGAAGAGTAGAAGTAAGATAATCTGTTCATCATTAGTCCCCTCCGACTTCAAATACGAAGGCGGCATACCATTGCTCCACCTCTGCAGCACATCCCCGATATTCATCACCAGGGCCCCCTCAACAGGTTGCACACCAATCCACGTCCCACTCTTATCTTTCACCTCCAATCCACCCACCTCATCCTGCCACAATAGCGTAAAAGAATCAAAGTCCGTGTGTGCTCCAAGTCGATCCAGCTTGCCGCTTCGAATACTTTCTTCATCTACAGGAGGGTAATGTCTGAGACTCAACTCGTTTTCCTTCTGCTGATGGAATTTAAGGAGAAACTCTTCGTCTTTCAGACAGAGACCAATGGAAAGCGCACGAAGTACGTTTTGAGCGACATTCCAGCACTCAGTATGAAAATCTAAAGCGAAGGCGCGAAAGCCAGGGAGCGTTTCCTCGGGGGCCCAGACGTTAGGTTGTTCCTCATTGTCATCAGTTCCAATACCATATGATTCCTATGCATCCCGAGTTAGCCCAAATCAGTCTAAACACCTCAGAATCGACGAAAAGTTGCTCACAGTCCAATCCGTCACATCACCCTTCTCCCCCTCCAACGCAGGAAGTTGCTCTTTCCCCACACCATTCCATCCGCGAAAAATCTGGCTCCCATCTCTATATTTCGCTAGCGCTTTCTTTTCATCGGGTAATGCATAGAATTTGCGGGCCCAGCTGAATGCTTCATCGATGCGTGAGGATGGGATGCCGTGGTTAGTGATGTAGACGAAGCCTGTTTCGTGGCAGGCTTGGACCAGAGAACGTGAGACCTCTTGTCGGGATGAGGGAGATGAGGGATGAGTGAAGAGAGAAAGATCGATTAGGGGTATTGAGCGAGGGGGGAGTGAGCCCATTGTATTTATGAGAGTATTTGGTTTGAGTTATAGGTATGTGGAGTTGATACAGTAGTGGGGCGAGGGGTCGATGGTGGGGGATTTTTTTGGTGCCATAGACACTAAGCCCCTCACTAGACAGCGCCTGAAATAGACACCCACGGAGAATAGAGAAAGCCGGCTCCTGTACGTAGCATTGAGAACAAATGTATTCGTATATGACCAAAAAGGAGCCTGAAGGATCTCACCAGCCACATAGATTATTCATCGCGCACGTCTGAATAATTAACCAGAAAGTCCGGTTTTGGCGTGCATGTCCGGAGATCTGAAGCGCAGTGGCTGGTGGGTTGAGGTCATTCGGATCCGGGCGTCAACTTCGGAGTTAACTGACCTCGTGAAATGAAAATGATCTAAATCTCCTGGGACAATTGGAACGGAAGGATTTCTATATAAATACTGACTTGGTTGTCCTCTCGATGTGAAAGAACAAGTACAACCCTATCATCATCAAGAAAGACAACTACGCTTCCAATCTTAGAAGCATTTCGACCCCACCTAGCCAACGTTTCGCATATCCACACACACACGCTGCCAAAACCCCATCACTCAATTTCATCAAAACACATCTCGCAAAAATGCATTTTCTCATGATTGGTGCCAGCGGCCGAACCGGAAAACTGGTCATCCAAGAAGCTCTCAGCAAAGGCCACACCGTCACCGCACTCGTCCGAACCCCATCTTCCCTGACCGAAGCCCCCGGTCTCACAATCGTCAAAGGCTCACCCTTAACCGCCGCTGACATCAAAACCGCCATCGAATCCTCACCAACCCCACCAACGGCAGTAGTCGTTACACTCAACTCCCTCCGCAAATCAGACAATCCATTCAGCGCGCCTATATCTCCACCGTCCATGATGGCCGACACGCACACTAACCTCGTCAATGCCATGAAAGCCAACGGGATCAAGAGATTGGTTACGATGTCTGCATTTGGAGTTGGGGATTCGCATGAGAGTGTGTTTTGTCCGACGAGACTGGTGCTGGATTACAGTAGTGTTGCGGTGGCGTATAAGGACCACAATATGGTGGAGAAAGTGGTGAGGGGTACTGGGTTAGATTGGACGCTTGTGAGGCCGGCTATGTTGAGTGAGGGCGAGAAGAAGGAGGTAAAGATTTGGGGGAATCAGGGGAAGGGAATCGGGATGGTGCCGAAGATTAGTCGGGCGAGTGTGGCGGGGTTTATAGTAGAGTGTCTTGAGGTTGACAAGTGGAATGGTATGACGCCTGTCATTTCCGAGTAAAATGGGGTGAAGTAACAGTTTCTTCCTGGCCTTTGGCGCCTTGTATTTGTATCTTTGGGCTTGGGTAATACCAATGGATTAGAGCCGTCTAGTAATTAGAGCTATTGGTATGGCTGGGTGTGAATCTAAAACCAGGTCTGGCCCATCATATCCCAGTCTGAGAAGTCCGAAAAGCCCACTTCGAAAGTGGGGAAAATACCCATCCCCGGCACTCCATTAATTCCCTGCCATCCATTAGTCAGTATATCCAGGGAGGTGCAATTAAAAATTACAGAGCCGATGACTTACGGGATTGAAGTCGGTATTATTGGCAAGTGGTTGAAAAAGACCACTTTGGTATCGATTTTGTGGTTCTCCGCCTTGAGCGTTCCAATTTTCACCGGTGGACATATTCGCTACAGGCGTTTGAGGCTAGTAAAAGGATTCAGCATGAGAGACAGGAAGGGACAAAGGTGATACACACCATTTGCATGCCTGGAGTATTTCCATTTGGACAGATCTTCCCTTGTATTTCTGGAGGCGGAAGCACCTTCCGACAAGTATGCAGGACTCTTTCTGCCCCTCTCATCATCAAATCTCGTTTTCCATCTGGTGTGCCATCCGATCGAACAGACTGGAGAATTATTGACAATGGTAGAATCACTTTTAGGCAGCTCCCAAATTCTCCAAGTCGTTGCAAGAGACTGTTCAGTGTGTTTTCGACGATCCTCGTGAGGCTGTGTTTTGTCCACGGGATAGACTCATCGGTCATGTTCTCGGTGAGAGCAGGGTCCAACGTAGAACTGACGGATTGTTTATTGAAAGCGCGGATTTCGTGGCATAGCAGTAGAGCCGATTGAAGGATGTCATTCTTGTATATGATGTGGAAGAAATTCAGGTAATCTTTGGACTTTATCGTATCTAAGTCAGCAACTGCCGGATCTAAAGCATCGAGATGGGAGAGGATCGCTACAGAGCATCTCAAAGCCCCCTTTCGAGCTTCTGGGTATTTTGAAGCTTGATCGCTCAACGCGATAATTTGGTACAGAGCAAGTGCTGGTCTCCGTAGGTGAACGTCCAGCATGACATTTGAAAACAGTCGCTGTTGCTTTTTCAAGTGGCTCGCTGAAAATGATTGCAGCGAACGAAGTCCATTTTCGAGATTTCTCGCAAGGGACAGGATCTTGTGAGCATCTCGAGGAAAGACCACATCTCTTGCCAGAATGTTCGCGGCATCAAGCCGTGGTCTCATGACTGAGCCCAGTAGTATTTGAGGGATAGCCTCGGACCACTCTCCCCCCGGCTGTTCCTCTGGGTAGGCGGACATATCCTGAATAAGCCGATCGTCGTCGACATGAAGCAGCGGATTCGAGTTGTAATCTGAAGACTGGACGGCAGTGGGCATGCCAAGAGCGAGCGAGTACTGGAGATCCAGCTCAACAATAGTCTGCCAAAGCTTCCGTCTTTGTTCTTTCTCGAAAGGTGGCAGGCCAGGTGAGGTCTCCGGATCTCGATGAAATCCCATGGTCATTGCCGTACGCACGAGAGTTCCAGCTTCTTTCCACAACGCCTGTGATGAGGCCTGTTTGATAGACTGTGCAATCAAGAGCAGAGTTTGAGCACGTAGTGCGTCCATGTGTAGACGTTCCTTGCCCTTCAACCCGTCAAGCCATTTTTGAACCAAGTTATTTGGCCTTGCGATCTGCTCTTCAGACAGCTGTTGAACCGCAGACCTGAAATCGGTTGAATCACTCAGGCGAGCCGATATTGATATCACAGACAACAATTGGGCCAAAATTGATTCGTGTATATGAGGAGGTAACGTGGTACCTGCAGAGCTTCGCCATGCTTGAATCTCAGAAATCTGTTTCCTGAAAGTGGGGATATGCACTACTCTTAGTACCGTCTCTAAATTGACTAGGTACTTTTCACTGAGAGATTCCAGAATGCTGTTTTCTGGCAGGCAGTTGAGCATTTCTCCTATCAGCGCGGCACGGCTGTCAAATGACCGATCTGGTAGTTTCGACTTCGGATGAATGGCCCTTTGAAAAGCAGCCATTTCAACCAAGACAGGTCTTGTTGTAGGATCTTTGAAGCCACTCGTAATGAATTCCTTTTCATCTCGAAACTGATAACATTAGTAGATGCTATCAAGGGGATGAGATAGCTTTACCTGATCCACTAATGCCATCCAGTCTCCTAGTCCAATGTACCGAGACTTGCCCTCCTTGACACAAAACTGTCCAGAAACAATTGAAATGGCCTCGTCTTCAGCGTTCGCCTCTTGCTCCGTAGTAGTCTGGCCGTTGACGAAACCATTTTGCCCCGAATATGTCTCACGTGGCGAATGCTGCGAATTTGCGGTCATCACCCTCTCCCACGTGTTGACCTTGGAGATGTCAAATTTGGGACGCTTTTGTCCCCTCTCCGAGCCGTCACTGACCGCACTCGGAGAGCCTGATGGTCCATAGGCGTAAGTGCACAGCGACTCCCGGCCCAGCTTTTTGCACTGCATGCAAGGTTGTATCCGATCACATTTTAGCTTCTTGCGCCGACATTCGAGACAAGATTTCGTTGGTCTGGCGCGTTTCCGACTAGAGTCTGTATTGGGAGGTGTGAATGGAGATGCGGTTCCATCCGGAGCTGGTGGCGCCGACATGTTGATAACGCGGAGATGTTCGGATTAGGGTTGGAACGGCCTCGGCTTTTGGACCCTGCATTCAAGAAAGCTGAATTTAAGTCTTCATACACAAAAATTAAGACGCGCCGGATAATGATACTGGATTGTCGTATATTTGGGTCATAGGGGGAAAGAGAAAGCGGATCAAGGTTTCGGGCTCGGAAATGAAGCTGATTTCATTAGCCGGCTCCGGTAACCCCGGCTTTTGACAATTTCGGTTTCACGTGATGCAACTCTGTAATTCGGTCCTAATTCCACTATTTAGGTGCATATTTGGATCCCAAGAGTCATTTGAACCCTATCTTCAGATATTAAATTAAGGATTGTGGGGTTGGAATGTGCAAGCCACAAAAGTTGCTGAGTGCTCCAACAAACCCCTATGATTGTTGCTAATAATAGCACCAGCCCCGTGACTTCCTAACCCCTCCAATGAACCTGTCACACTTCAATTATTCCTACTATAGCTATGATATCTTCAAAGACTTTGATTTCCTTGAAACTTAAAGCTATTCATTGTATCATGTTTTTCATTCCTTCTATTCCATTTAGTATCTAGTCTCTAAGTGTTGAAGTCCTTCCTCTTGGCGCAGTGGAATATCAGTACCGTTACCTTACCAAATCCCATCGACAAAGTGATCCGGAGAAAAGAGTAGGTCCTGTCATTCGCGAAAAATAAGACGAATGAAGATACAAAATCACTTCATGAATAACAGCAGACCTTTTCGAAGTTGACACTGACAACCTCGGGTGTAGGTTGTTTGACTCGCTTGGCGTTCCTGTAAGGTCCCAGAGAATGCCGACTTCTATAATGCAGGTGAGGATGATTGCCATTATCAATCATCCTCCTCGGAATCATCAATAATAATGCCTCTTCTCACATTGATCAAGCCGTGACTTTTACTACACGTGCTTCAGCTCGATATCATTGGCTCGCAGAAAAACGCCACCATCTCAAGCTTTTCACTCCAGACTTGAACGCCTTCTAAACACCGGCACATCAAAAGGATGAGTTCAGAACCTGTGGGAAAACGCTCCTTCTACGAACATGGCCTAGAATCCTCTTTGTCCCCCAGCGAACGTCCACTATGCTTACCTTGTCAACGCATGTTTATTCAGCCAACAGCCTCACCAACGGATGGGGAGACGCTCAAGTTCCGCCTTCGTACCAGAGATATTGCCGCTTCTGCCCGATCAGGCTGTCCATTATGCGTTCTTGTATTAGCAAGAATATCGTCCTTTCGCCTTCGCACGACCGATGTCGATCGCTTCGAAATCAAAGAAATGGACTGCAAGTTGAACTGGGGTTCCGACCAATGTTTTCGTTCCTTGTGCTATAACAATGCGGACCAGATTTTGAATGACTTCCATATTGAACTGTACCTTGATTCAAGTAGGTGATTTGTATGGCATCGAAGCTTTGCCTGTAGTTCGAGCGTGGAACTAAAATGTCAAAGTCGTCAGCGATATTGATCAGCTCCGCCCCGCAAGTACGGGATCAGAAGATTGTGACCTACTGTCTGCACGGTGGCTCGCAAACTGCTTGTCAGACCATCCCAAATGTCGCATGGCGGACGAGGAGACTCTGGCTTCCTACCCGTCTCATTGATGTTGGTGCTCTGGAAAGTGAGAATCCGGAAATTCGCCTCGTGGACAGATCGAACGTGAGATTTGAGGATCAGCAGCCTCTTTATATAACTCTCAGTCATCGTTGGGCAGCTGAAGGTGTACTCAAATTGACACGATCTAATATAGATGCTTTGAAGTTGAAAATTCCCCTGCAGAGTCTCTCCCCGACTTTTCAAGACGCCATTACCGTGACTCGCAAGCTTGGGGCTCGATTTCTCTGGATAGACTCATTATGCATTCTCCAGGATTCCGTCGATGATTGGCGCGTAGAGTCTGCCGAAATGGGGAAGATATACAGTCATTCGCTGTGCAACATAGCTGCGACTGCGAATTCTGACTATGGGGGTGGGTTATTCCAAACCCGAGATCCACGCTTCATCACGCCTTACAAAACGCGCATCACCTTCAGCGGGCATGATAAAACCTACTGTTTCTTCGAAGCAAATTTATGGTGCTCGACGCTCTCAGATTCTATCCTGAATCGCCGAGGGTGGGTATTCCAAGAGAGGATGTTAAGCCCACGCACACTGCATTTTGCCAACCAGATTTTCTGGGAATGCAGAACACTCCAAGTCTGCGAGACATTTCCTAGACGACTCCCAAACGAACTCAATGCTTTTGCAGACCATAAAGATGCGTCACTTCCTGTGACCCTCAAGGATTGGCGAGATATTGGTGAAGACGGGGGTTGTTCTCCGGTGATCGAGATTTACTCAAATTGCCGGCTCACTAGACTCGAAGATAGACTTATCGCCATTGCTGGTATCGCGAGAGAAGTTCAAGCAAATTTGGAAGACGACTATCTTGCTGGCCTTTGGAAGAAGGAATTGCCGCAAGGGCTTCTGTGGTCGTTCAGCAATGCGGGGATAGTTCAAAGGCCAAACTCATATCGATGTAAGAAATTACCGTGATTCCATTCTGTAGTGAACAACAATCTCTAACTAGATATTATAGGCCCCTCTTAGTCTTAGGCATCACTTGACTTCGAGTACGCAGACATCGATTTCGTACCTTCTGGGAACATCCAGAAAATCTTGGCAAACGTAATTGATACTCACGTTCAATCTGTGAGCAGCAATATATATGGCCATCTCTCGGCAGGTTATATAAAACTGAAAGGTAAAGTTGGCCGGGTATTTTCTTCTCGGTATCCCAATGAGGGAGAATGGCTAGTCAACCACTGCTCCTATGATTTTGGTCTGGATGTCGGAGCCGACGACGATGATGAGCCCCTCTATTGCTTGCCTATCGCTGTATATGACGACTCTCCGGGATCTGGGTTTGGGCTACTGACATCATGCCTCTTGTTAAGACCTTACGAGGATGAAGAGGGGGGTTTTGTGAGGGTTGGTATCATGACTGTTGCGTTAGACTCGAAAGAGATTCTCCCTGAGGAGTTGCAATGGGTCTACGATTTTTCGGTTTGAGAAGACCAAATTTTGTCGAATGTTGTGCTATATTGAAATGGTGACTATCCGTTGTCAGATGTCTGCCTACAATGATGGTGAAGTTTTGCTGGAATAAATTAGTGAATTTAGTGTTAGCATGGTAGAACACGCCAACCATGTCTCGTCAGTAAATTATTCTATGCGGCAGCGTCAAGAATGGATGGAAGCCTCCAGGCCCTGCAATAATAATTATAGTCTGATTATGTCGATGCATTTTGAGAGGTCTCGCTCGGTTGCATCGCCGGCGATTGGGAAGAGGCTCGTTCGAGCACGCTTATTCCAAGAAGAGTCACGCCGTCTCACCTCATCATAGTTTGTATAGCCTAACGCTTCGGCTTCCGTGGTGGATTTAAGGCCATATACTACGTTACGTTCTTTTTAACTGGCTGAGTGGATGCGTACCTAGTGTAGCAGAGTTTAGTACAGGCATCTAGCAATTCTAACACGGCGACCAGTACCCCGGTATTAGCTGTGAGTATTGCAGATGACATCTTAATAGGATCCAGTCCTAGCATCTCAGACGCCTTGATTGAGCTCACTACCCGCTTATCCCACCAGTCCAGCGGGTAGAGAGGGTAAGCATCTGCAGTTCTCCCCGCCTTCATGAAGCTTAGTTGCTGAGGCTGACGCCCATTACTAGGTGATAAAACGGACCGTACCGCTCCGGACAGACTAAATCCTTTAAGTAATCAACTTTTCTGGTATGACAAGATATGAAGCACAAGCTCACCAGTATATATCATTTGATCCGAAGCTCGGTCAGTGCTCAAGCGCGACCTCTATCTTCCAGTAAACTCCCACGCAACAGATTCGCCGCCCATATTACGGATAGCAGAACGGCAACTAATACTGAAATCGGTGTAACCTAGAAAGGCGACTAGTAATGTACGTAAGCTTGAAATTATATAATGTTGTCAGCTTGAAAATTCTCTTCGGACCGAAGCTATTCCTCCCACCACATCAGGCAGGCGAATTGAGGTTGTCAGCCTTATTGAGTGGCCACTAACTAACTCAGACTATTGTATATTATGCAACTAGACTCAACCAGCCTTGAAAAACGCCTAGCACCACACGGAAACAACTATCATATCGCGACATAAGACCTAATATTTGGGTAATTGTAATCACTTGTTTCTGTACTTTTTGATTCCGTTTTAGACTCGATCTCTACTCTCGAGCCTTGCTTAAAAATGTTCCGATAGATCGCCTTTAGAATGACCTTCTTAGGCAGCTATAAATCTCAAGTGTTAAAATGAGTAGTACCCCGGACCGAATGTTGTGTTGTCACTCGTCGAAAGCCTTTATAGGCGTAATCAATTATGTACGGAAATTCTTTGACTAAAGTCCTTTGCCTGTTCTCGTGAGAGCCCATTCCGGGAGACCTGAGCATAAGTATACCCGTAGTCAGAATCTTGAAGAAATCTGGCGGCAGGTGATCAAAAGTATGGGACATTATCAAAATCCCACGTCGGCACGGGGAATCCAGTTAACACCATGCATATTGACTGATTAGAGATCGTACACGCCGAAGAAAGTATGTAGCACAAGCTACCTTCCCGCTTATGCCGCTATAATCATAGTGGCTTTCGCTATGTGACCTTCTGTTTTGGAATGTGACCAAAGCCCTAGCTATGAGGCACTATCAGCTTTGACTACATGGAATTGGTTTCTCTGATCAACTATGTTGATGCCTGAAAACGGGATCAATACTCTATCCGTAACTTTCCGCCGGAGTGTACGCACACGAGTCGGCAGTATGGGTAAGCTCTCAAATTACTCCTTCCATAATGGGTTCTTCAAGGGCATCAGCAGTAAGTCTTCAGAAATGTATATAAAAGGACAGATAATTCCCAGATTTTGTCTCAACAAGCCAAGAAGCTCACCTACCAGGAATCCAACACATATATTAAAGTATCTTTCTAAGCAGCCGACTTTCTAGTAACTGTCAATATGGCCATCAAGTCCCTTCTCATTTCCATCTTGGCGTTAAGCCTGCCAGTGATCCTCGCAGCTCCTGTCACTGGGAACAATGCAGCCCCTGAGAAGTTGTTCCAAACTCGCTCAGAGACTTGCCCTGGCGCGGTTTCAGTTGCTCCAACCTTCTTCAAGGGACCTGTGTCAGGTTTTCCTGATATCAGTCAATGGGTTTCATATACTACAATGGTACTTATTCTCAAAATCTTCAATTCAAATATCCACAAAGCTGCTAACTAACACTTCGCCTTCAGTTCAACGCCAATCGACAACAAATCCTTCTCACCGGAAGCACCAGCAGTGATGTTGCGAATATCAACACTGCCGTTCTCGCCACTGCCAAAGCTATTGGTGTCGATGAACGTGTTATTTTCGGAATCATGTATGCAGTTTGATATTTCGGGCTATTCAGCCTAATAACTTATTACTCATGCTAACAGATCTTAGCATGCAGGAGAGTCATGGCTTTGTCGGTGTCGAAGGAGGTGGTCTCATGCAGGACCAAGCCGACAACTGCCCTCAATTTCCAAGACAGACCAATCTTCCTCAGGTAGGTTACCAACGTCTCACTATCTCAGGAGCCGACCTATTTATTTCTTCTTGCTGTCCAAGGGAAATCGAGATAGATAAATCATCTATCGATATCAATTAATTTGTATTCGAACGGTAAACTGACCACCAAAAACTTCTAGTCGGACATTACTGCTATGGTGATGTGCGGAACCAAGCATTACAAGCAAAATCTGATAGATTTTGGAAACCAATTGTCAACTGCTTCCATTCTTCCAGCTCTGCGTGAGTATAACTCTGGCCAAGTTGACCAAGCGGATTTGAGTGATGCACCAGGATGTTTTGGCAACCCTTTCGTAAGTTTGCTCAAACTCCCGTCCTTCCTAAAAGATACTGATCCGCCTTGAAATTTTAGTATGTCAGTGACATTTCGAATCGCTTCCTGGGACGCGTTTTTTAGATCTGTGGATTGTTTCACGCACACTCAAGCTTAAAGCGACGGTCTAACCTGAGACGAAAGATTGGGGGGGGTGGGGGAGGGGGGATAGTAACTCAGATTGGGTTAAAAAAAAAGTTTCTGTGATACTATTAGCTTAGTCAGATTCAACTCTGTTATGAATTCCCGCCGTAAGATTTATTTCGTACCCAAAGCTTCCTTGGTTTGCGCGTGGCTCAGGCTGCAGGTAGGTGCAATAGTATTTCTTCTGCACTTCTAATAGATTCTTCTACTCTCATTTCTGATTTTCTTAATTCTTAGTCGTTGATTCGGCGATAAATATTGCAATATTCAAAGATCTGCGGACAGTATGGGATACATATGCCGAGGGGTTGTTGCGCAGGTTTGCATTGAGCGGTCCAGTACTCCGTACCTACAAGATCAACTGTGCTGGCTAGAACCCCTGAGCTGACGTGAAGGGGTCGCTAAAGAAGGCAGCTTAAGCACTAGGCTTTGGGAAATTACAGCGCCCATCTAGCGTAGAAATGGGAATTACAGGGGCTCAATCGCTAAATACCGCCGACCCCTGACTATCATTACCGACGACGGTAAACTGTAGCTCCCAAGCCCAATACTATCTCGTTCCCGAGAGGTATCATGTATTTGAATAGTCAATCGACTTATTCATGGTATTTCACTAGAAATAAGCTCCCATCTACGAACGACAAAACCGGTGATTACCTAGATATTCTAACCACGCGAACTGGGAATTTCAGATTCCTCTGATAATAAGGTGGCAAAATTGTGGGACCAATAAGTCTTTTGAACAGGTATCGAGCGATATCACTACCCGCTATTTAATGTAAGCATCGTAAACACTCTCGAGCTCTCTGACATAAGTATCGACCGTGTTTCATAGAGTACTTATGGATTGAGCTCCAATCAAGGCTCTGAGCACAGACCTCGGACAACCCCGCACTAATTTGGAAATTTTGCCTCCGCAACCCCTTCCTCTTTAGCTTCGACTGCGCTATGTTGATACATGCTAGTAATTGTTCTTCCTCACCTCATTCTCGTTAGGCTTGAGTAGCCTCGGTAGTATTCCAAGTATAGTAGTACTACACAATGAGTACGACTGTAAGAATATAGCCTGTCAACAACCCGCAGCCTCGGACGATATTGTTTGACACGCCTTTCCCTTAGCGCTCCCACTCCTTACCGCCTCCCGTTTCCGGAATGGGCATCGCTCATCATGACGGGAACACTTGATTTGGATATACTGCATTGCCTTGCAAAGGAGATTAACTGCCGCGCTACTCTTGCTGCCCTCTGCCGAGTCTCGAAAAACTGCCAAAGAATATTCACTCCTGTTCTTTATGAGCGTCTTCTTGTCCAAGATCGACACTTCCATGAATTGGACCATGTTGCAAACTCAGATTCATGGAAACCCCTACAAACGACTCGAGAATTTGTTTTCAGTCGAGTATCCACTGAGCACGAGTATGGAAGCTCACCGATGGATGCCTCCGTCGCTTTATATAAGATCTTAAAAAGTGTCCCGAACCTGGAATCTCTAAGGTGGGCTTCTTATATTCCCTTTCGTTTCCACTGAAAATAAACGGTGGAATAGTCTAGCAATCTCTCTGCCAGGGATCTCGCAGCACTGGCCCTGGGGCGCGGTGTGGGATGCTATAAATGTTCTAGCGACGGAGGGGAGATTGCGAAACCTTGAATTCATTGCCTCTCGGGACCTAGAGCGCTTTGGTATTGTTATGCCTGATCTCACGCTGCCAAATCTGAACAAACTCGTTCTTCATGGCGTGAGGCGCATGACCAAGCAACTCGTTTCGCGGTTCGTCAATATGCTTCTTGCCTCGCCACATTTACGCATTCTCGGCCTCTCGGGTGATGGAATTGAGTACGATGACGATGATGGCGAGCTATTCTTCCAAGAAATGTGTAGACTTTATGGAAGCCGACGAGAAGACAAGAATGGGCCCTTATTGCAGCTCGAGGAGCTAGAGCTTGGAAACGGATTTCAACTGACTGAGTCTGCCCGATCGCAGTTCTTGCAATTGCCTCCGCCGAATGGCCTCGCAATTGAAACTGACAATTATCTTTCTCGCCTGACAGACCTCAAATATCTGCGGAAAGTGAGGCTTGACAATGCAGCAAAAAGGGATGAACTCGACGACCGTCCATGGCTTGGACATGTAGATGAATCTGACTACTGCATTAGAGATGATCTGGACCCCTATTGCAACGAATCTCTTCACTTTACACATTACAATGATTCCGAGATCCTTTACCTCGCTGTCAATCTTGAGCATATCTCATTCGGCTATATATCCTTCACTCTGATCGAGCTCATCACTTGTCTTCGATTTGGAAGCATGGTCCCAAAACTGGACTCTTTGCAAATCGGCCGATACTCTAGTATTCAACCTCCCCGGCTTTTATGGCCAGAACCTCAGGGGCCGGATGAGAGAAGGCCAAATTCAGCCGCGGAGGCTTTACATATGACTGGGTATCATTGGCGACACTTCGATTTCAGTGACTTGAGTGTCGATCCCAATGCAGTTTTGGAGTTCATCGAACGTTGCAGTGTTTTGGAATCTCTCACATGTGGATTTTCGGAGGCAATGCTCATGCGATTCAAAAGCTCAATTCTACCGGGCATGCAACATCTTCATACGTTGATGATCACTCCTTATTACCAAAGCCGACCTTTTTCTCGACCGGTCACCAGGATTCCTCCCGAATTGGATATCAAACTTAATACGGGGAAGATTAATTCGGCTGGTGACGTCTGTTATGGAGAACTAGACCCACCTGACTGGAAACGATTCGATTGGGCCAAGAGAGAAAAGGAAGAGGAAGAAGAATCTCAAAGAGCTATTGCCTCTGAGATATTTGATATCAGTTGGGCTGCTTGGGAGAATCGGGAAGGTGAAGACCAAGGAACAAGACTGAAGTTCGTCGGCCTGGGATATCGCGTCTACACGCGGATGTGGCGCGGATTCGAGAAAAGCAGATCAGGATGGACAACGGTACGGCTGCCTCACGAGAGAGCGATGGAGTTCAATGCTGTCAAGACCATGTCTTTCTCTGAAGATAAATGGGCAGTGGCGAATCGGGAATGAAATGACTAAGCATCATCCGGAAGTTGGGAAGGAATGAATATTCATGCCACATTCCGCGGACTGGATATTTCCCAAATGGCACTATACAAAAGTTTCGTTCGCAACTCTACCGCCTCTCCACGAAGGCATTGATTGCGGGAACAGTATTCTGGAATTGGATCTAGGATGTGGGGGGAAAGTTGGTTAGTGGCCAAGGGTGAGTTCCGGGGGGAACAAGAAGAATGAGACATTACATTTTACCTCATTCCGCGCCAATATTTGGCAAACTATGTTTCTCATCGCGTCAACGCCCAAGAAGTCTTCTTGATTACACGCGTCAGTTGAAGCTGGCGCAACTCAATCGACATGCTGGATATGCTTCTGTACTTTGCTTTCGTCAGCGTTTCATCATGTTACAATTTGCCTACCTATATACCGGCGGTGGCCCCCGCTGTGGTTCCAGCAATGTTATTTTCGGACAGAAGCAGCCACACCAAAGGGAGCGGGGTATTGCAAGTCGACGTCAAGCTAAACAAGCCTGATATCAAGGCTATACGAAAGAGACAATCTCTTACTCCGATGGACAATGTGATCAATGGGTATACTATTGATAGTATGTATTCTTCTTTTCATGAATCGATGAGCTCCTAACGGAACGGCCTAGTATCGATCGGCACTCCTCCGCAGCAAGTCACAGTCATTATGGACACAGGATCTTCTGAGTTGTGGGTTGACCCTGTTTGCGCGAACTCGTGGAACCCTTCACTTTGTGATAGCTCAGGACGGTATCTTCCAAGTCTGTCATCGACAGATGTGGGCCTCAATATAACATTTTCGATACAATACGGGTCTGGAGATGTGTCTGGTGAATATCTGACCGACAACATCACCATGGGAAGTAAGAAGACGCATCTTAAAGTTCTAATGATCCATAGCTAATCAGGAATGAGGTGCAAAAATCATAGCTCAGCAGTTTGGATTGGCAAACACGAGTAGTTACACCACCATGGGAATTATGGGGGTGGGGTTTGGATACCAGCTTGATACCAAGTACTACAATATCATCGATCAACTGTATGTACAAAGTGTTACGAAAAGCCGTGCATTCAGTCTCGACCTCGCCAGTATAGATGTGGCGCAAGGATCCATCATCTTTGGCGGAATTGACACCATGAAATATATCGGCGCGTTAGAAAAGCGTCCCATCATTCCGTATTTTCTCGCACCAGATGGGTACCCAAGGTAAGACTCTTCCCTAGATCAATTCAAATGCGGCTAACATAACTAGATACTGGATATCTATGACTTCAGTTGGCATTACCCAACCTGGCGAGTCATCCTCGACGACTATCACTGTTGACGGATACGATCAACCCATATTCCCAGACAGCGGCTCGACGCTTTCTGCACTGCCAACTGCGCTTTTCAATGAGCTGTTAGCATACTTTCCCGATGCCGTCAGCCAAGGAGGAGGCACCTACACAGTTCCTTGTTCGTACAGAACTCAAGCGGGGTCAATCGATTTTGGGTTCGGGGGAACTGTCATTCGGGTGAACTACCACGAGTGGTTCTGGTTTGATGGAGCGGAGTGCTGGTTTGGCGCACAATCTGCTGATAGCACTTGGACCTTGGGAGGTTCGTTGCTTATCCAAGAACTCAAGTAAACCTTGCTGACTGATTACTTACATCTCAGATTCCTTCATGAGATCAGCATACAGTACGTCCATCTCTGCTTGAGGGATCTTGTTTGCACGTTGCTAATTACTTCCAGTTGTATACGATCAAGACAACGCCAACATCCTCCTAGCCCAAGCAACCAACTGCGGCACCAATATCGTGCCAATAAGCACCGGCGTGAACGCGGTCCCGTCTATCATCGGTGGATGTAACGTTTCGAGCACAACATCAACTTCGAGATCGACATCAAGTACAAGAATATCTTCCTCGCAGGTATTAACTACGCCCTCAAGCAGTAACGTCAAGACAGCTAGCTTTTCCTCAATAATTTCAGCGAGATCGACTGGCACAGCTAAGACAGCAACCTTGTCGTCAAAAGCTCCAAGTGCGTCAAGCAGCAAAGCAATCACAGCAACTTCTTCGTTGAAGGCGTCCAGCTCTCCGATCAGTAGTATAAAGACCACCCCAACGCCAGGAAAATCTTCCTCAATAGCTTCATCGTCAAGAAATCTCACTCCCTCAACCAGTAGCACAATCCCTCCCTCCAACCCCTCATCCTCCATTCCAAGCACCATCAATACCTCCTCCAAACTCCCAATCTCATCCAGCAACGCCAAATCCAACCTACCCCTCTCATCAACACCACCCCTCTCAACCCTTCCAACGACAGCATCACCAAAACCCCCAAGTCCCTCCAGCACTACCAATCCAACTTCATCCAGACCCCCCAGCTCAAAACCCACCAGCATCAAAAACAACACGCCTGCTCACACACTGCAAACCTCAAACCTCAACAACGACGCCAGCCTAACAGACGATCCTGTACCACAAGCCGAAGCAACACAATGCTGTGGTCTCGGTTCCATTGTGTATGTTACCCGGCTGACGGTTGTGATTGGGGTGGAGGGGGTGTGTAGCGCTACTGGTACTGCTGTTGGGATGATGTTTTGATGTTTTGATCGGAAAGTAGTCCAGTAGCATCTTGCTTTAAAAAGGACAGGAAGGAAGGGTAAAGGGGTTAGCTTTCTGTGATGTGATATAAATTCCTCTAGCTCAGGAAATGTGATGGTTTGGCCTTTGATTTCTGAATTACTAAAGGGGTTGGTGAAGTTACCTTGCCCCTTCAAGTCAATAGCGGCGATGAAAATGAAACTTCGACTACTTTTTTCAGTGTCAATCTTGAAGCGGTAGTGATACCGTATCTTTAGGAAGAAAGTTTCATTCATTTCCTCCCATATCCTAAGCCTAAGCCTACCTCTACCTATATAAGAACCACAAGAACCCATGAAGGAACGTCAGAAGAAAAAGAAAGACCCATTCCAAAAACACAAGAGTCCAGCTCAACTCAATCCAAAGTCCAAACCCTTTCTAACATTTCCCTTTCCCATTTCAAGTTTTATTTCAGAAATTTTTTAGAACAACCCCAAAATAGAACGTCTAGCACCCTTCTCCTTCCCAGCCTCCTTCTCCTTTCCTTTCCCCTTGGCTGGCTCTACTGCTGCGACAGGAGCAGGAGCTGTAGCGTTGGCTGGTGGAGCGGGGGTTCCTGCTGCGGGAGGTGGTGGAGGAGGAGCAGTTTCATTTCCTGGGGCGGGAGGAGCTGCGTTGGCCTCAGGTGGAGGTGGGGGAGCAGTCTCGTTTGCTGGGGGTGGGGGAGGAGTTGCTAATTCTTGAGCAGGTGGAGGAGGGGCTGTTCCGTTCGCCGCAGGAGGTGGAGGGGGAGCAGCATTGGCGGTCTCGTTTAACGCAGCGGGTGGTGGTGGAGGGGCAGTTTCATTCGCAGCTGGGGGTGGTGGGGGAGCGGTGGCATTTAGTCCAGCGGGTGGTGGAGGTGGAGTGGCTTTCGAGGTGTCGTTTAAGCCAGCAGCTGCTGTAGCGTTCAACCCTTCAGGTGGAGGGGGAAGAGCAGTTCCGTTCGCTGCGGCTGGAGGAGGGGGTGGTGCTGCCATGGTTGTGTTTGAGATTACTGTTGCGCCGCCTGGGAGGGCAGTGGCTGCTGCTCCTTGGGTCTGGGTTACGGTTGAGGTGACGGTTTGACCGTTTTGGGTGATTTGGATGACGAGGATGTTGATGGTTGTGGTTGAGACTGCTGCTGCTGAGATGGGTGTTAGCTTTGGTTTTGAAGTGGGGTTAGATGTTGAGAGGGAAAGGTGGTGAAAGGTCATTTGAACATGACGTCTGGAATATATTGTTGCTTACCTCCAGCGTTGCCTTTTCCACCAGCATCCGCCTGACCACCAGCCTTTGCCTGTCCATCAGCCTTTGCTTGCCCATCAGCCTTTGCTTGCCCATCAGCCTTGGCCTGTCCACCAGCAGCCTGAGCTGGCGCCGGCGGACTAGCCACAGTAGCACCACTGGCCTTCGCCTCCGCGCTCACAGTCGAAGTCACAACACCAGCCGGGCTGGGAGGTTCAGCTTTCGCAGCAGGAGGACTCGCTGCCTGAGCCGCTGGAGCATCTCCCCCTTTCTCAGCCTTGGCGGGTGCCGGTGGACTGGCAGCAGAAGCTACACTGGCTTTCGCTGGTGGACTATCCCCCTTCGCGGCTGGTGGAGCATTTGTCTCCTTTCCAGCCGCCGCGCTCACGAGAACTGGACTCGGAGCCGCCTCGACACCCGCAGCAGGTGGTGCAGTAGCCCCCGCGACACAATTACTCACCGTCACAGTGACGGTCTGAGCTGGTGGGCATGCGGAGGCAGCGGCTGTTGCGAGTGGAGGTGGGTTTGCACCGGCTTTGCCTTCTCCCTGGGCCTTTCCAGCTCCTTGAGCTTTCGCTGGAGGAGGGGTCGCGGTGCCATTTGCTGCGGCGGGAGGTGGTGGAGGTACGCCGGTTCCTTGCGCTTTTGCTGGAGCGCCAGTTCCCTTTCCGACCGGTGGGTTTGGTGGAGGAGCAACCCCGGTGCCTTGAGCGAGGGCTGGTGGTGCGGGAGCAGTTCCGAGGGGGGCTGGTGGTGCCGGTGTGTTTGCAAGACCAGCGGGAGGTGCATCTGCTTTTCCAGCTTTGCCCTTTGGTTCCGCTGGACCAGGACCTACACCCGGCTGTGGGGGTGTACGAGGCGCAAGACTGGAAGAGTAAGTATTGATATCACAAGGTGGGTTGCAGATCTTACTTGAAAGCATCTATTGGGCCAGCAACAGCAGAAGAAGAGTAAAGAGCGGCTAGCGCGAACGAAAAGAGGAGTTCAGACCGCATGCTGAAGAAATCAGGGTATAGAGAAAGCAAGAAGTGAATATAAGGAATGTGATATCAAACGCAGAACGCAGAAAGCAATGCAGATGCTGGCTTCAAAAATGACGGGCGGATGAGGATACTTTATGGAGAAGCTGCCATCCTCACTTACCTTTGGATGACAGGCCCCTCCAAGAAGCTTGAAAAATAAACTAAACGCCCAAGTCCTAGCATCGGATCACGCTATCCCGATCTGAGGATTCGCTGCGAGTGAAACTGTGATCGCAGCGATCCGAGCAGCACATCATTGGGCATGTGGAGATCCGATCTTTGGGGTGAAAGAGGCGGTGCACCACTTGGCCTGTTGGTTTTGAAGTCTGTTGTGTTTGAACAGAGGGGTAAGCGAGAAAAAGAATGGAGGAGTTTATGCGGAAGTGAAATAAGCTTCTTGAGGCTGCCAAAAAGAAGGTTGCGGAGTTTGAAGCTAGTTTGAGCCTCTAGTCGGCGAAGGATCCGATCAACGATTCTTTGTGGAAGGCAAAGCTGGTCAATGGTACCCTGTGGCTGTAATACTTCTAGATTCCACGCTTTGGGGTTTTCTCACTAGAGGCCTGTAGTAGTCAAACAGAATCAATAACCAAGGTCTTGAAGGGAAGCACGCTTGACCGTTTTGAAACCCCTCTTATCGTACTATCCGATCTCCATCTCCATTTTCAATGTCCCTGCGTTACTTGGCCGTTTACAAACAGACGCATCCGAAAAGTTCTCCAGGTCCCGATGAAAAAGAATAGAAATAAACTCTTGCGATGTAAGGGTAAAAAAGGGGTTCGGCCAGTCGGCTGTCGTCTCAAAAGCTTCGCCAAGGCTTCTTGAAACGAAGCGAGGCGATCTCAACACATCGATGCGAGATCTTCTGGCAGCAAGTGTATGAAGATCATGAGAGGGGTGATGTGAGGCGAGGGTGGCCAATGTTCTGTTTTCTAGGATAGCGGGGCGGAGATTAGATGGTGTGAATCAGTCGTGGGACATTGCACTGCCTCTTTCAATCGAAACGGCTTGAATTCACTCGTCGGAGCCGCCTGTCAATGTCAGCTTAGCTTGAGCTTTGAGCCTTTGAGGCAAGAAGAGAGATGAACGGAGCTCTTGTTTGCAGGGCGGTAGTTTGAAGAAGGCTTGGGAGGTTTTTGAGGCATTAATACTCGGATCTAGATCTGGTTGAACACAACTGCTTTGGACAAGAAGGTGGCTGAGTTTCTTAAAACTGTAAATAAGCGTCCAATCTTCAATCTGATCGCTCTGTCCCCTGCAGCTGCTCTCTGTTCACATGTCTTCCGCTCAATTGCCGTAGAGTGTCTGAAGATTATTTGGAAGTCACGTGGCGTGCCCAGATCATGGCCTTCTGTCGCCTTTCCTTGTAATGAGACTATATGATCAAATCTTGCATCATAGAGAGAGAGAGAGAGAACATGGAGCTAATTTTCACGGTAAGTAGAAATATAAGGGCTAGGGCTGCCTTCCGTCATTCGTTTCAAAGTCCATCGGTACTTAACGGCCTCTATTTTAGCTTGACAGCTGTCAGCAGTCGATACCTCTCCTGTTCGAGAGGTCGAGCTCTCCACTTGTTGCGTCACTAAGAGAATGAAGAAGACACCGTGTTTCCTTTTCTCCAAGTGACGTTGTATGAAAAACTTGAAGACTGGTTCTGGTAATGATCAAGTTCGGTCCACGTTGCACCGGCGCCTGCCAATCGGGACCGAGTCAACGCGGATGTCAGAGCTTGAGCAAGTGTAACCTTTACCCGGCCGGACGGCTTTAGACCCCTCAATGAGCCAAGACGGCGCTTTAGAACACTCTAGCCCAGCTCATTTCAAACAATGAGTCATCACATGACATACCTCCTTTTCCTCATTATCTCTCACCCCCTTTCCCATCAATCATCATCATCATCATCATCATGACTCCAATCAAATCCCCCATCACCTCATAAAAACCACCAATCTCCACCAGCTTACTATCCTATACGACATCACATGACCGCAACCGACCCAAAGAACCCATCCGCTCCCCGGTCCGCCGTCCACCCCATCCTACTCTACCTGCCGCGGGCGCCTTCCGCGAACCTATCGGATGTGTGGCACTGGGACTGCAGTAGTTTTTACAGTAGGATCGCGGGCGGGTATTGCGTTCTGAGCGCTACACTGGGTTTGCTGTGCCTGTGCCTCTTTGTCTCGGTACTTTTGGGCTGGAT
>Ga0247778_1000482_pt1 | contig 48535 bp, 57 predicted proteins | sample UWRJL049202B5_FD_179939 | JGI IMG/M metagenome (GOLD analysis project Ga0247778, IMG submission 179939) | Plant litter microbial communities from Arlington Agricultural Research Station in Wisconsin, United States - UWRJ-L049-202B-5 | ecosystem: Environmental > Terrestrial > Plant litter >... | reverse complement strand
TAATCTTATTTAACAATTCATGAATATTGAAAATATAATAATCATCTGAAAAATTTATTGTTTTAATAATATTTGAGGAAATTGAACGAGATGCCCTGAACGCACAGACTTCTGTCCCCATGTTCGTTAGGGGACTACAGGCTCCTACAGGCTCTCTCTTCACTAAAATTATGCTCTTTCACTAAGCCGGCGGGACTTTATGCGGGAACCTTCGTATAGGGATAGATCTTGGAGCATGAGAGTCCTCGAGCACAGAGTGCTCTGCATAATAAAGAAATGTCCAAACATAATGGCCGTTATTAAAACCAAAGATGCGATAAGGGGCGTTTCGCTTCGAGATCCAAACCGAGCCGAGGCACGAATTAAATAGTGTGTTCCTCACGTGTTATGAGGAGGTGACATCCTTCGGCGCCACAATACGACGCGATCGCTTCCTTATCACTCGATATCTCTTTTTCTTCTATACGTGTTGTGTTGTATTGCTATAGACCAGACGGGCCTGAGAAGAAAGGTGTATCTTACGACAATGGAATTAGAGAGTCGGTGAACGGCCTTCAGGGTTGACGAATAAAATGAGCTCGCGAAGTGTACGGAGGCGCCTTGGGCTTGTGGGGATAGCCATCGTCTTCGCCATCATCAGTTTGTGGTTCATGGGAATCAGCCGTCTGAGAGAAAAGGTCTTGCCCGGCATGGATCACACTAGATCTAGACCTATTGTAACGCTGCGCCAGGGGAGGATTATCGGATTCGAGGCTGATGCGGACGATGAGCACCCCCAGGTCCTCGAAGAATTCTTGGGTGTACCCTATGCATTGTCGACGGATGGGCAAAGACGGTTCAGCCCTCCTGTTACTGTTACTGCTTCAAAGGATGACTTCGATGCAAGGCGTTATGGAGCTCGATGTCCAGCCGGAGGCAATGACGGAACCCCACAAGGCGAAGATTGTCTCAATCTCAATATTTTCAGGCCGAAAATACGAGATGAAGAGGGGAAATTACCTGTTTTGGTGTACGTGCATGGAGGGGCTTTCAATTTCGGATCTGGCAATGCTAGGCAAATCTCGTCACTTGTTGCATGGTCTGAAAATCCTATGATTGGCATCAGCTTCAATTATCGAGTGGGTGCATTCGGGTTTCTATCTTCAAAGCTGGCGGCAAAGGAAGGTTGCCTGAATGCTGGTTTGAAGGATCAGGAACTTTTGTTCCAATGGGTTCAGGAGAACATTGCTGCGTTTGGCGGAGACGCTGGTGATGTTACTATCATGGGTGCTAGTGCTGGCGCACACTCGGTATGGAGCTCTTCCCTACAGTCTTTTCAGGATTTTCTGCTTCGTGTATTGTGCAAATGCTTTCAGACCTGCAAGATACCTGGATGAAGCTCCATAAATCAATTAATAACCATGCAAAAGCTTACATCTTCATAGATAGGTCATCATTTAATGCACAATCCAAATGGGCCGCCGCTGTTCCATAAAGCAATTATAGAATCTGGTGCCACGACTGCTCGAGCAGTCTACCACCCTGACCACGCTCTTCACGAGAAGCAATTCCAGGAATTTCTGGCCCAGCTAGATCTCAAAGATGTCCCAGAAGACCAAGTACTCGTCACCCTCAGGAGCCTACCAACTGCGCATATCAAAGGCGCATCTGAAGCCGTCTTCAATAAATACAATCCCTCCGTTCGATGGCCCTGGCAACCAGTAATCGACGGCCCAGGTGGAATGATCCCAATTGCACCCATTAAAGTCGTAAGCAAATGCCCAGAGCTGTCTAATTCCTTATTCGCATACTTCGTGAGATTCAATACTATTTTTGATCATCTCTGATCTCCTGAGATGGTCAAGATAAGTCTTGAAACTTGTGGAAAGTCTAGACATCTCTCTACTAGGCAATACTGACTCTGAAAACTTGAAGTGGCGTACTGGGAAGTGGCACAAGATTCCCATTTTAACCGGTTTTAATACCAACGAAGGTGCTATGTTCGTACCCTCCACGTTGTCCAAATCAGAGCAGTTCTCAGCTTTTTTCCGAACGCTCCTACCTGGCCTTTCAGACGAGGATCTCACGACCCTCGATGAAGTCTACCCCGACCCCGTCTCCCATCCCACTTCAAAGTACCTAGAAGAGCGAAAAGGACTAGCTGCGCAATTCAAACGGGTGGAACAAGCATACTCCCACTACGCCTATATCGCACCAGTCCGACAGACCGCTAATTTCGCCTCAGAGGGACCGGCGCCGGTATATCTCTACCATTTCGCCGCGAACAGCAGCATCAAAGGCGGAGCAGACCACGGTGATCATTTGAAATTCGTCACGTACAATAAGGAAATCAGAGATATATCTCCCACGCTCAACGAGGTTTCGGGGACCATGCATGCATACTGGACTAGTTTCGTCACGACAGGGAACCCTAACAAGATGGAGGGTAGGTGGAAGGATAGGCCTGTGTGGCCGAAGTATGTCTCTGGAACTGGAAAAACGGTGTTGTTTGGGGAAGGCAATGACGAGAGAGCAGGACTAAAGAATGAGGGAAAGGCGGTACAGGTTATAGATGATTCTTGGGCGAGGGAGGAGTGTGAATATTGGTGGAAACGGACGGAGAAGTTTGAGGTATAGATAGATATCATAGAAGAGCTAGACATCTCTAATGTAAATTGAAGCATTTTTGGGAAGTTTCTCTCAGGACAAAGTCTTGAAGGATTGCAGCTGAACGCCCATGCTCGTTTACAGGCACGAAAAAATCATTTCTCGATTTATGAGGGTGTAAAATTTATGCAATGTACTTTCGAGGCATACTAATGGTCCCAGAAAGAAGAGCGTGGTGATTGAAAAGTCGATTGCTCCGCTTGGCGTTAGGAGAAACGATCTCTTGTCTTCCCCAAGATTCTCTAACGTTGTATTGGATTTAGAGGTCTGCTCTTAGATGAACAAGGATGCGCATCGCAGGACACTTACTGAGAAGATTGTCCCAAGTCATGATTGTGAGAGCATTTTAAGAGTATCTTACATGCGATGCATCTCACCACAGAATCCATTTAAACTATCGCTCGTATGATGATTGGCAGTGTACCAACCCCACCGATCTTTTCCTTCTAAAAGCGTGCTTGTTGAGCTTCAAATCAGACCCGACTTTGGCTTGTGCGAGATCCGGAGTAAGCTATCAGAGCTACCTACCTACCTATGTGTCTGCTAAGAATTTACCTAGGTAAGTTTTGCGTGCCCACTTGAAGCTGCAAGTGCTCGTGTGCTCGTCCTTCCATCCTTGCGACAGGGCCCAGACTGTGGACGATGAGTTGCGCGAAGAGCGGGCGAGGAAAGAAGTAAATGAAAGAGTGAAGAATGCAACCGCGTGTGAAAAGAAAAATAGCGGGTAAGGAAGAGATTATCGGCGAAGTGAACCACGACATATCCCAGCGCCCCTGCGTTTTTTGAATCGAGGTGCGCGTGACTGAACGGCGGGGGAAGAAGTGAATGGCTGGTGAACCAAACTAATGCTCTTGCCATTTAAATGCGCAAATGCATGAGTCGGGCGGTGGGTGAGGATTGAGCGGTAGGTCAACCAATCGCTCGTGCGCGCAATGGCGAATCCGTACGAAGTCGTGCTTGCCCGACACCCATGAATGGGTGCAGTTCGCGTTTGATAGATCGAAGGAGTACACCAGCACTTTCGAGAGGACGAAACAGTAAGTAGGTACTTCGCTCCAAATATAGCTCCCAAGAGGAAGGAATAAGGGGGTGACCGAAGCACCAAGGCGGACAAGGGCGCATTAGCGGCACTACAGCCTCCCCCCTTTTTCCATATCTCGCTTAACTCATCAAAATAAAGATAGGCAACGACTGACGAAAAAATGCGGCGAAAGTTCAGGAAATACTAAATTAGCGGCGGCTGAATGATTAAAAGAAATAATGCAATCAAAAGCAAAAAGTTTTCCTCACAGGTGAAGAGGGTCCTTAGGCTGATTGTAACACACACAGCCTTCAAGCCTTGCGGTATACTACCAACCCCCACCTCCTCTTCGAAGCTTGATATACGTTTGCTTATTTTAATAAATACCTGTATCAAGAATATTCGCCGGAGGATTGCCAACGCGCCAATCGTCAACGCCAACAACCATTTCGACCCTTTCAAATCCAGACTTTCCTCTGCGCATTCACTTTGTTTCTGATTGAGGTCGGTTGTTGGGCATTTATTCTTTGAATTTCTGTGTCAATAACAAACCAAATTTCGTCGAGTTATTTCGAGCAACACTCAACACTCCGCCTCGTATAACTATGACTGCATCTCATTCTCTTCAACCCGATGTCATTCAATAATGATTCTTTACATTATTTCCTTCCTCTACTCAAGTCCATTTATAACGCGTTATGCATATCGTATCATCCACTTAAAATCCGTCCAGCAAATGGGTCCCTTCAGCCACCGATCCCTTCAACGCCCGCGGATCCAACCCCAGCGCCTTCAGAATCAGCGGGGCATATTGCACCGTCGAAACCTCGTGCGGAAACACAGCCTTCTTGATATTCGACGCGCTCACAATGCAAGCAACAACTCAGTCATCATCGCTTACACCTCCATGCTCCGCGATCCTCGAGCTGGACGTAGTGTAGATGATGCCTGTTTCTGGAGCGATGATGATATCCGGAACCGCTGGGTCTGTCTTTGGGTCTCCGTACCCGAGGTAAGTGAGTCTATCACCGGCGAAGATATCTGAGATCTTCAGGGTGGCACGGTTGCGGTTGAGGTTGTTTACTACAGTGTTGAGATCTCGTTGGTCTTCGAGGAAGGTTAGAGCGATGTCGTCGGTGGTGATATGTAGAGTTGGGACAGCAAGAATGGTGCTAATATTTTTTGGGTTGATTTTTCCGTACTTGGTTGGATCGATGGGTGCTTGACCATGCTTGGAAGCGATGGTGATGAGGGATTCATTGTAGATTCCTTTCACTTTCAGTGCGGTCACGATCTTGCCAAGTGAGCTGTCGACGAAATCAAGTGCTTTGAGGAGATTAGGGTGGAAGGCAAGGGAGCCGGCAACATAACCCGAGGTCTTCTGTGCCACCGAGACAGCCTGGAGGTTTCCTTCAAATAGTGTTTGGGGCCAATCAAAGCATCTTGGACCTCGGAATTCGTAGGTGTGGGGCCTCCTGCAGTCCATGCCAACCAGGCGTTAACATGACATGTATCGTATACAATGATTTGATCCACATTTGTCGTGTCGAAGCTCTGGATCTCTGGGAAGTATCCCACGCTGAGTCCTTTACCGGAGGGACCACGAACAATGTCATAAGCAGGATGCTTGTCCGTGTAAGCAGTTTGTTTGCCAGTAGCTTGAACGACTTCGAAGATCGTGTTTACACGGAGCCGCTGATGAGGGTACGTGTTGACACACTGCCCGCCGATTTTGGATTGAGGCAGATTCTTCGGGTTTATTCCACCTGAAAACAATTTGGTGGGGTCAAAGTCCACGGTTTCATCATATACAACTGCTCAAGTTAATGGGTTGTCGAATGGCCATGGATTCAGTAAGCTACGGCATACCTTCAGCACCAGGCGGACCAGCACAAGAAGTACCGGTTGTTGAAAACGGCGGCCAAAATGTGTCGTCCCAAGTGTCATCGCACCAGACACCAGCTATTGATTACTTTTCTGAAGCCCCTTTCTGCTTTGATATTACCCACCTGTGGTTCTTGGACTCGCTCCCGTCACAAAGTTCATAGTACCGGGAAATGAATCTGAAGGAGCAGATGTACGACTTGAAGCACAGGGAGTTAGCGTTACTTCACTGTTTTCTCTGTAGCAAGCGTAGAGTAGTAATTCAGAAGCACTGGAGTCGATTTTAGAACAATCTTGCAGTTGACAATTTCTGATACCCAATACTTCCCAAAGAGAAAAACAGGTTATGCAGTAACTCACATGGGTATACTCAAACCCAGTATTCAGCAAAGCTGCAATCGTCGAGCCAGGTCTCAATGCAACATACTTTTCCACATCACTGCCGTGCAGGCTATTAATGCTGAAAGCTGCAACGTGCTTGTAGACTGTGGAGTCAGGTGTAGTTGCAATGGCATGACCACTTAAGGCAGCAATCAGAGTGAGTGTTTGAAGAAGCATGGTGATAAAGAATAATTTTTGGCAATGATCTCAGTATCGTCAAGGGAGTTTTGAGGGAAGGTCTTAAGCTTTATGTACCCACGGAAGTACAGGAGATCACTCACTTCAATTGTTTACTGAAAGCCACTGGGAAAACGTCTCAGCTTGAAGTCAAATCCGTCCATCGTGGCCTGCAAAGAACAAGCAAAGAAATACTTGACCTGCATAGAAGCCTGACTTCGACAAATTGAGCTTCGCAAGGATGTCACTTCTGCAGCGTCCCTTGATACCGCACAAGCTCGAGTGACATCTTCCAGAAGCGGGGTTGTGGGACAAGGTACACAACAGCCGCACGTGTATAACCCGGGTTCGCGATTGGAAATGTGGCGTTTATTGCGGCGGAAAGCAAAGCTAGAACGAACCGCTTTCCCATAGACTCGGGCGATTACCGGGCGATTACATCGCACGTTGGCGAAATTTGATTGGACATTAATTTTATGATTCTCCTCCAAAAAGTGAGGCGTTTACTATCTATACAAACCTGCGGCTCCCCTCGAACTTGAGGAATTGGCTCGATGCACGTGTAGATCAATAGAACGAAAAGGGGAAAGGGTTGCAGATGGTAACTAGCATGCTCGGACATGAGAATACTTTTTAAAATACTTCAAGGGAGCCGTTGCCCCCGTGGATGACCATCAAGTCATTCACAATGCTTCGACCACTTTTAATATATCTCGAGACAGAAAAAGTACGAGAAAGGATAACGCAGAAATGAAATGACTTGAAAAGGGAGCTCTGCCATGCAATAAAAGTAGGATGATCCGAATCGCAGGAAATTGATCGCCTATTCCCTCAGACACAAAGATTAAAACGACGCCCAAGGCGTCTAAAGACAAAATCCAGATCGCACCGCTTGTTTGGGTATCCAACATTGCTTCACTTTCTTCCCATTACTTAATACTAGCTCGGATTCTCCGATTGCGCAAGTCCATCTTTAGCATAACTCAAAATATCCTTCCCGTCCTCCACATTCAACAGACCCTCACTCCCACTGTTCATCTATTAGTCCAATCCCGTCTTACAACGACGACTATTTTAGAACTCAACTTACTCCCAAAACATAACCCCCCCAAAATTTCCCAACCCCATTCGTTCCACACCCCTAACCACACCCTCCATTCCCTTCGCCCCTCCAATCGTGCCATACGCACTACTCCCCGCCTCGCTCCAAGCCGGCACCCCCAAATAAAGCTTTGGTTTCGTCGCCATCGTGCTCTGCCCCAGCGCCCGACTCCACTGCTTCACGCTATCCTCGAACCCGCGGGACCCGATCTCGCATGAGGGATTGTTGTAGAATTGCACCCAGACGAAATCGCACTGTAGGAGCATAGGGGTGGGGTTTGAGGCATCTGGGAATGGACATTGGGGTGCGCTGGAGAGGTAGTATGGTTTTGTGGCTGTGGAAAAGTGGGAGCGGAGGGTGGTGGTGAAGGCGGAGAGGCCAGTTGGGTTGTTGTTTTCGTTGTCTTTGAAGTATTAGCATATGATTTTCGCTTTGGGGGAAGATAGGGGGAAGGGCCTAACTTACCGACGTCAAATCCATCAATCTGCACGTTTCCAAAGGGTCTCAACATTATATCCACCTGCCCAGGTGGTCCAAATAGTCGCCATAATACATCTGCAAACGCGCTCCCGTCCGCATCAGATGTGAAAGAAATCTGCCCGGTCGATCCCCCCATGCTTAGGAAAACTCTCTTGCCATGTGTATTCTGGCAACTCGCAATACTGCTTGCAAGCCCCGGACATGAAAGCAGCCCTGGCGCCGAAGTTTTCATAATGTTAGTCTGGCCCGTACATGCTCCGCCGAAATTGATAGCTGGGTAAGTTCCCCCATCACGCGGCGAGGTTATGAAGGCTAGGATAACGATATCGATGTTTGGGTCTGCGCATTGTGATTCGAGGGATGAAGTGCCCGTGGCTGGTGATTGACCAAAGTAGACTGCAACGTTACTGGAAGATTCGGCGTCGAAGGTGTAGGCCGTTGTGTTGTTTTTTAGGTGTTGTATTGGTATGGGTGTTGAGCTTGCCGGTTGCTGTCCTCCAATAATAGTTCCACTGGCTGTGGTCGATCCCAAGTTTATGGCCGAATCGCTGGCATCAGAGATCGTGGTGCTGGCAGCAGCCACGGGTTCTGGTGTCGGAGCAACGGCTGGAATAAGGGGTATTGCGGTGCTTGCAGCAGCCACATCTGAAGCTTTGCTTCTAGCTTTCACAAGAGTTGTCGTTCTAGATATCGTAGTGGTGGTCGTTGTAGAATCAATTAAGGTTGATGTCGGTTCAGGAAGAGTAGAGGGCGTGTCCGAAATGAGATGTATTGTGGTTGATGGGACGGTCATGTTGCTTGAGGTTTCGAACCCGCCCCCTGCGAGTAGAGCATCGATAGCGGCCACCATCTGCAGCTCAATTATCTTGAGTTCGAGGAGGAATGTCTCGACTTGGTCTTTCGGTATTGTGATCGTTTGAGGTCCATTGGCTTGCCTCCTAAACAGGTCAGCCTTGGAGGGGCATACGTACGTTTTGATGGATCCTATATCTGGCAAAGTCACATTCACTGTAGAATCATCCCGCTTCATGTCTTTCGAATTTGAGAATGGTATCTTTAGGCCAGATACCTGAGCATTGTAAGGCAGCAGTGCAAATAGCGAGAGGGTGGAAATTAAGCTGTTCCGCTTGTAATACATTGTAGCTGATTATTGAAGATTGACACCTTCGATTGATCAAAACCGAAGATAGATGAAGCCGTTGCGGGCCACTTGTCCCAGGCTTATCTATATTCCCCATCGAAGGAAATAGAGGTTTCCACAGTGATACATTCCTGACGATGCTTGACATCCCGGAATGCCTATGGCGAAGACGTATATTCTAACAATACATTACGGACGCACCTCCAATAAAGCAGCACGTTGTAATTTTATAATCGGCAAAGACGAAAGTAGAAATCGAAGATCACCCAGAGCTTGACCGTAGAGGCATTTCTCATATACACCAGATTTGATCCCACTTGAAGGTATTCGTGATATGGTGATTCTGGAGGAAAGGCCTTAGACATGTGCGAAGTCTCCATGCTGAAAAGGTCCGACAGGATAATGAGATTGAAGTTGCTTGGTCAACTGGATGGTGAGGGATGCCACTTCACATTCCTGACATTACACAAGTATATAAGAAGGTAGGTCTTGTCTTGCCCCCGATATAAGTTGCACTACCTCAACCACGAGTGTGTCGGGTGTCCACTCGGAGGTCTCTGATGGCTTCCACTTGGAAGTGTCGTTGGAACTTTTTTGACTTTTGAGGACATGCCCGCAAAATTATACCACCGTCTTCCTGACGAGCACTCATTTCCCATCAAGGCCCTGCTATCATGAAACAGTCCTTCAGCAGAATTCCAATAGAACGTCACACTTCTACTCCTCGCAATTTTCTGAAGCATACGCTGATTCAAGTGAAGTGCGGCTCGAAATCTGGCACCTGATAAGTCATCAACAAGAAGCAGACCTCATTAGTAGTTCTTAGATTAAGTATCTATGTACGACGCCATCCCTTGATCAGAATTTGATTTTCTTCAATACAGGCCCTTTCCTCCACAAAATCAAGATGACGAACGAGCAAAAGCCAAAAATAGCCGGGCTAGTCCAGCCCCAAGATGTGCTTTGTGCCTTGAAGCACCACATTATCAACAGATCAATTCTACCCTCGTCAAGTCCCCCAAATGCGCGTGTGCGTGTATGTTTGTCGACAAAGGAAAGTGAGATCGTAAATATAATAACGCCCCGAATGGTATTGTGGTATATGACTACAAGTGAACCCCCATGCAATGCTTCTTGTCAACACTGCGGTAGCAGGAAGCTCTCAAAATTCGACTTTTTTTGGAAACAGAACGGAAGCTTAGAAGTTTTGCGCAATGCCGGAACTTTGTTGTGGGAAGTGTGAAGGGTTTTCTATGCGAGTATTCCTCCGTGCCTGCACATCGCGGATCACAGGCTGACCAGACATTTCTGCTCGGTTTGGCGGGCTTCCGTAAGTTCCTTCTCCACCGTATGGGTTTCCGGCGTCGTACTGGTTGTTATAGTATTGGCCACCGCCAAAGCCACCTTCGCCAGACCCGTCTGATCTGTTGGCCGCGCTGTAAGACGAAGACGCGTTTGAAGGACCACGGTTTATGTCTCCACGCTGGTTGCCCGATGTAGCTGGACCCATCGCACCCAGAGCTTCGGCTTCGCCAGGTTCGCCAGATATAGGGCGGTCGCCCATTAGTGGATTGTTTGATTGAGTGTCAGATGGACCGTGAGTTGGGGAGGTTCCTTCCGAGTAAGCAACTCCAATTCCCCCACCGGCCGAGTTCCCTCCTGATAGTGTGGTCGAAGCCTTTCGTCCAGATGATGCCACAGCAGTGGTACCCCATCCACGGTATCCAGAAGAACCATCCTCTCGCATCTCATATGGTCCATCACCAGCGGAGCCAGCGACGGCAGGTAATGTTGGGTCGTTGTTAGGGTTGTATCCGTACTCCTCAACCTCTTTTCGTCGTGCTTCCTCGGCATCCTTGCGTGCCTTTCGTTTTCGCCATAAGTACAATCCAGCAACTACGAGAAGTGCGACAGCCACAATGGGAACAACAACGGCAATTGCAATTCTTCCGCTATCCGGGAGGCTCTTGTTTGAATTGTTGTTTGAGCCTTGAAGTCCAGCGGTTGCTGAGGCGGATGCTGAAGAGGCTGCTGAGGTGGCAGCAGCTTGGGTCGTATCAGCGGGAGCTGTGGATGTTCTGATTACTGTTGAAGTCACGCCATCCGGGCCAGAGGTTATAACAGAGGTGACAACTGTCGAGGGTTGTGCTGTTGTTGTCTGCGAGGTTTGAGGTGTTGATGAAGCTTCAGTCGTAGAAACTGTGGTTCGTTGTGTGGTTGATGCTACTGTGCTTTGGGGTGTGGAGGTCGTGCTGTCTCGCTGAGAGGAAGTAAATGTCGAGGATGACTGGAAGGTTGATGTGCTGACGGGGGTAGAAGAAGAACTGGATTGCTGAGAGGTAGCTGACGCTGAAGTAGGACTGCTGTTAGCATTGGAACTTTGACTCGAACTCGTTTGAGCAGAAGTAGAAGCCCGAGTTGGAGCACTCGACTGAGAAGATGGAGACGGAGTCGACGCCTGGGAAGACGTCGAAGGCAGACCGGTGGGCGTACTTGTAGAATTAGAATTGGACATGGTGAATTGCCGGAATACGATGATTCCTGGCCGTCTGTTTCTGTAGGTCAACGACATGTCAGCGCGAGAAGACCTTGGTGGCGGAGCAGCATTTTCATGTTGATTGCATTTGATGGAAACAATCCAGTGCAGCAGGAGGAGAAAGAGCGCATCATACCTGAACGTTCAGCTCGAGCTTGTTTCTGCGGCAGCAGCGATCTGCTGTGCTGTGCAGTGCAGTGCTGTGCAGTGGAGCGTATTGGAGAAGCGGCGACTTCGATGTTTCGCGTTGGGAAGGGGCGTCGGACAGTGCTTTAGGCGGTTTGAATTCGCGATGCTGACTGGCAACAGGCCCTGGCGATCTCCCAAAATTGGATGCGGTGCTGGCGCGGTGCAAAGAAAGGGCCAAGACGACGGCAACCGAATGCGTGCCTCTGCCAGAAGAGTGGAAGGAAGAAGGAGAGGGGAAGGAGAGGGGAAAGAGAAAGGCTCGTCGAAAATTATGACGATAGAATTGTTTGAGAAGGAGAACGAGAAGGAGAGGTATGTGGTGAAGGAAAGTTTGCGTGGTAGGGTTGCAGGTGTAGGGGTGGGATGGAATTGAATGGGTGCGAGTGCTGGTGCTGGTGCTGGTGCGGATGCGGAGTCTGCGCTCTGTGTGCGTGCGGTCCTCAAAATACGCCAGCAAATGGATGTGGCAGTCCGGGCTGAGTCTGGCTGAGATGAGACAATCCCGGGCCTGCTTCCTGCTTCACTGTACTGTGCTTCAGTGGTAGCGGTGCTTCTGCCGCCGGGAAATTACCAGCACAATTCAGCACGCCGTGATCAACAAGGTGTCGTGTAACTTCGATTTTGGGCGTTCGTGAGGTCAATTGGTACGTGAAAGTCGCAGTATCTCCAAGATGCGGAGGATGGGTGTGATACGTTCTGTTTCTGAAGAGAAAGGACAAGAACGACGACGACGACGACGGCGACGTGCAGAACAACACTGAGCCATCCTAGACAAGACAACTTCCAAGTGCCCATTTTGAAGCTAATGGTACATAATACGAGTTACACCGTCACTAGACAGACTCACTACTCCAACACTTGGATCCTCTAAAGCACCTAGCGAGGTGATTCCGAGCCCCTCAGGACGAATGGGAGCAGTTTTTATTTTCGATCATCGCCATTATTACGAAGAGCCCGTCGCACTAGATTCTCCTAGATCAGCCCCACAAGCCGACTTTCCTTCTCGGCTTTCGAAGGCGAGAGGCACGGCCACTGGAGCTGGTGGAGGATTTTTACAGGCTCTCCACACGCTGAAAACTTCACGATATTTGAGGCTGTGCTGATCCAGCTAAGGTTATTCCATCCAGCAGACGAAGGGCCGCAACGTTGCTTTTTTCGTTCGCGCCTCCACAATTCAAAACTCCGGGTACGAAGTACTGGTGGGACATCAGATGGGATCTGATCTCATTCTCACAGCATGCAGTGTCTGTCAGCAATAATACCCTCGTGATTCACGACTCAAGCCCGATCTCTCCTCCAAATTCTCGCTCAGGTACCAAGCCTTTCCATCCGATCTCAGGGTCCAAGCCAACGCATCCCATCATGAAAAAAACAACATCTCCATCTCCACTGCATCGCTTGACATCATAAACCTCCTTATAATCTCACAAAACACGGCTGTTCGGTCCATCCCTCCTGTTTCCAATCCCCATCCTGACGTACCAAGTCCAGTACAGCAGGTTGTGGATCCCCGTTCATCGCTACCAAAGATCCGCCGTCTGAGAAAACACGAAAAACCGGGCATGCCGTTTTCTAGAAACACCGTCCCATCATCAATTTAATGCAAACCTAAAAGCCAAGAGGACTTTGCGTTTAGATGTTTTGGCAGAGTCATTAAGGTGTATAATTCGCACGGTAATTTGTACAATTTGAGAATCGAGTTACTGTCCCAATTGTCAACAGCAACCCTTCCCCGAATCAACACGGAGATTAGTATTTCAATGTTATTTATCCATGAGAGATAAGCGATGGGGCAAATGGTTAATTGTTTATAGAAATGATGTGCTCTTATTGGCTTGACGTCAGGGGATATATGTGCTCACCCTCAATTAATATAGAGATAAGGGGGGCACGTGAGGGGTGTATGGAGTAGAGCACTGGCAGAATGGGGAATTGATACAGGGACTTGAGGCTCTGAGTTTAGAGGAATTGGATACCTCTTATTATGCTCGACATCTCTTAGGCGGAGGCGCGGTTCTCCGTGATAATTTCTGTAGTTTGCGCCGTAACATGTTCTAGAGGTCTCCTCCAAGAGCATCATATCAAAATATCCATCACATCAGTCCTGGCGTCCAAATCAAAGTATCACAGAAATAGCCATCAAATGTTTCATTCCATGTCCATTGTTGTTATTGTACAAAAAACGCCAGACACTTTTCAATATCCAGTCGTCTGCAGGAAGCGTCTCTATATGCAAATTCCATCCGCCTGAGAAAGCATCCCACGGTGCACCATCCCGATCTATTACAAGAAAAGACATTACCCCGGTGAGCATTAACTCCTGGAACGAGGACGAGCTGTGTAATAGCAAGCCCTATGCACTCATGAGATGTAACTGTGTCTATGTAGAGGGAGGGTCGTCATGATAAAGGAGCCCTTGCCGTAGTGCGTGGTGAAATCAAAAATGCGCGCTCAATTGCCTTGAGTGGTGGCCCAAACGGGACGACACCACGAAGAAACAGACATTACTGCTGGTTTGGTAGGTCATGATATCTAACTACCCGGACGCATGCCCCATTGCGGCTTAAGCGTTGTGGCTAAATCGTCCTTGGTGAAGACAACATCCTGAGGAATTCGGCTGATACGGTAAGCTCCACCACGAATAGCACCCAATTGTCTTTGGGAGATACCGCTTCGGTTGCTGCGAATACTGCCAGCATCGCTCATGCTATCGGCATCCTTAATCTTCCTTGGTGGTGCAAAGTCCAGTGCAGTGAAGGTTCCAGACTTTCTAAGCAAGTGCCTATTATGAGTTAGTATGATGACTTCGTATCAGTACTGGAATAACTTACGGGCTTGGCATAGGTGCGAGCTCATCGAAAGCACTAACAACCGGAGTAAACGCAGGAACCGCTGGTGAGTATGGACGTCTCTCCCCAAATGGACTCTCAGATCGACCAGCTGCACGATCGCGGTAGTTTTGTGGTGGCGCGAACTCGAGAGAATTGAACAAAGCAAAAGTGTCGTCCTTGAGTTTGGAAGGGGTTGGTAATGTGTTCAAAGCCGAAGGGGGAGGCATTGGCTTTCTCATCTTCTGAGGACCCATACGACCAGACGCCGAAGAGTAAGCACGTGGGCCTGGGGCACCCCGAGGTCCGGTGGCACTCATGGCACCCATAGAGCCATGCATGGCACGAGGTGGTCCTGCAAATCTGCCTCTTGGTGGCGGGGTCATAGCACGACGATGTACAGGTTGAGCCCCAGGCATGACAAATGCATTTGTTTCTGGGTCGAAGTAGGCAGCATCACCCAAATAGTTCTCGTCGTAATCTTCGTAGTATTGACCACCCGAGGGGTCTGGCTTAGAGTCATCGAAGTATTCCTTGTAGAACGATCGAATTCGGTTGGCTCTGATTTCTGGATCATCCATTTCGGTCACAGCATCAGGGGGTAGTGGGCGGAACCCCATGGAGAGTCGCTTTGCATCAAATCCGGGGGCGCCCAGTCCAGCTTGAACAAATTCCTCAGGGGGTACGTCCATTGAGTACCGTTGGCCTCGCATCATCTCTTCTTTGGTCTCACGGCCTGGGGAGGGTGGCGTGACCTTGAATCCGTCACCATATTGATTGCTGTCATTCGACCGCATTGATTCCTTGCGAGGAGGGCGAGGATTTGAAGGGAGAGTGTTGATAGCTGCGGGTGGAGATTTGCGGGTGGTCTCTGGAGATTTGCTTGGAGGTGTTGGTGATCTGTCGGTGTCATTGATCAACGCACCGAGGTAGTTGTTGCTCTGCCTGATGGCGTTGTCATTATTGCTGGCAAAGGATTCACGGGCATCTCCAGGTGCAGGCGAGACTGGAGCAAGATTTTGTTGCCCAGGGCGAGGGCTGGTGGGCAAGCCCTTTCTCTTGATCTCTTCAGGTTGTGGTGGGTCGGGAAGATGAGCTTTGGGAGGTTCCGAAGGATAGGGTGGAAGTGGTGGCTGAGAATCGGTAGTAGCTATGGACGCGTTGCTTTGAGGGAGGGAGTTTTGACGTGGAGGGGGGACAAAGCCATTGGGAGGATTACTTCGGGGCATTCCCCCAGCATTGGGGATAAGCTCTGCCGTACTAACATCCTGGAATCTGGAGGGTGCCGCGCTGGAACCAGTATAGATAGAGGAACCCTGCTTTGATTGCGAGCGGATTGACTTCTCGTCACCGGGAAAGTATTGCGTGACGGGACGGTAGGGATCTTCATGCTGGTGCTGTAAAGACCTCGACAAAGAATGCAGAGACTCGCGGGAGTTCTGAAGCTCTGGCGGCAGGAGGTAGGGGCTGTCCATGTTGAACTCCATGGAGCGCTGGCGGCGGCTCTCGTGGTGTCCCTTCTCCCCTCCCATGTCCAATTCAGTCATGGCGGCTGTCGTTTTCCTCTTGGAGCGGCCTGGTTGAGGCACATCCCCCAGTCCAAAGTCCATCGAGGCATGTCTATCATTGGCATCCTCCTCTCTTTGCTTGCGAACATGTCTACGATGCAGAATAAAAAATAAAATTGCGGCGCCAACCACAGGGATGCTAGAGATACAGGTCAGATACGATACTCGTAGACACTTAGATATACTTACACGACGCCAAGAATAACAGGCATGGTGAAGGTGGAAGAGCTGACTGGCTTCTCACAATCATTCGCGCCACAGGAACTCGACGCGCTCGATGCGGATGATGTTGTTGATGAGGTTGAATCGCCTGTAGAACTACCGCTCGAACTGTCACCGCTTCCACCGCCTGATGATGGTGGGGAGCGTTCCACGATGCGGCTGGGAACCGCGATCTCGAGCACGCTGTCCATTATTCCGACTGGTCGTGGCACTCGAGGGCCTAGCCTAACGATACTTGCTGCTTCGTGAGGCTCCATGATGACGATATTGGAAGAAGTGATTCACACCCCTTGAGTGGTGGTTGTGAATTGGGCCAGGCGACCGTTGAGCAAGCCGCAGATAGAGTTTGCGGCCGTTATGCTGTGCTTTCCAGGGACTGGCAGGGCAGATGCGACCCGTGTCGATGAGTTCGCGATAGAATCAATTAATGTGGCAGATAGATTCCCTCGGTGTTGGTCCTCGGTTTCATCAACTCTATCTTCGCGATGTTCGCAGGATCTATTGAAACGCTCTACCTTCAACGTGCAGAACGGTAAAAGCAAGCGGTGTATTCGAAAGGAACGACTATGGTAAGAACATGAGTAAGGAGTGAATGGGCCGTGGTGGTGACCTGTGAGGTAAAGGAATGGCACGCCCGACTGGCAGGCAATTAGAGTATTGTCGTCGTCGTCGTTCTGCGGAGGCAAAGCTGGAGAAGGAAGAGGAAAGAGAGGAGAATCTCGAAGTGGATGGTGCCTGTGCCTGTGCCTGTGCCTGTGCCTGTGCCTGTGCCTGTGTGCCTGGGCGGTGGGCTAAGGTTAGCCCACGCTGGTTGGACGGAGATGGGATGAATGTCAGAGCGGGTCCAATGGATGGCGGTGATTGGACAGAGGGGCTCCTGGGGTCTCCACCGTTCTTGGCTTCGATTTTCAGGGGTTTTGCATTTGCAGCATTTTCGGGACGAAACGAGTCAAACGAAGACAGGCATTTGCCTCCCAATAAATCGCGGAGATTGGAGGTGGCAGCTCTGAGCTCTACGGTCAAGTGGGAGAGAGCAAAGGATTCCTCCTGCTCGTAAAATATAAAATATAAAATATAATATACCGCGTGCCCGAAGGTTCACAGCTCCAGCTTCCAGAACACGCCGTTCGCACGCTGTGGTCCCATGGATCAATCTTTGCTATTTACAGAATCCGTCGTAGGACGACTGAAGCCACAGCGGATTGAGGCGTGACACTTGCGCGATAGTACTTCTACTTCGTAGTCACTAGTACGCACCGCACAGAGAGAAAGGAGACTGGCTGACGCTCGAGACGCTCTAATTCTGGCGGGTTGCAGGGTCCAGAATGGAAGGTGGCCCATCGCGGCTAAGCTCGGATAGGCATAACTCAGGAACAGGTACTAGTATGCACGCGCACGCGGCAAGGGTCCCCTCCAGCCTCATCAAACTGTTCTGCAGCTGGTCGATTGTGATACCGGTACGGTACAGTACAGTACCGCCAGGCAATATGAGAACGCCAACGCCAACGCCCAACGCCCGCCCGGTTTTTGAGTGTTTGAAGATCACGGAGATCACGAGTCGCGGCGCTGTTTCTCAATAATTGCTTCATCTCCATCGCAATAATACGAGTATCATGTCAACGATCAACAATCAACAGTCACTAGTTTTGCCTCCTGCCTCCTTACTCCTTACTTGACCCCAGAACACGCGATCAATATTCGCACTGCCACTGCCACCGTCGCGGTCAACTGGCTCTGATTGGCCGTAGCGAGAAATTGAAATTAGCGCTTTTCGACGCTTGTACTTGCTTGATGCATACCCAGCGATGGAGAAATGCACAACTGCCAGCTAACGGCCTGGATAAAATATAGTAATATTCGTAAGCAGCGCGATGGAAATACAATTATCGTCCATATTATGCTGCTATTTGCCGGCAGAAAATCCCTATTACTCGTCAGCGATTTATGGAGAAAATCTACTGTGTATCAACCAAAATAGCGTGATGACTCGTGTCTAGATGCGGTGGCCTCAGGCCATGCGGTAATGAACCAAAATCTCCCTCGCAGTTTTGTGCATCCTCCACTCCCCCTTTTCGCGCTCAGGATCCACCTCGTGCTCGTGATTTCGACCAAAGGGGCAACTTCCCCCTAAAACGCCTCCTACACGTGATGACTCCAATACCACACCATGGCTGATTTCGACCTCTCAGCCAACTTCATACCTTCCCTACACAAGCCTGCGTCTCTTCTCCCCATCGCGAGGCACAGGCAAAACCTCCTCTACCTGATAGAGGCGTATCCAGTGACCATCGTTGTTGGGCAAACAGGTTCGGGAAAAACAACACAGATCCCGCAATATCTCGAGCAGGCAGGATGGTGTGCAGATGGCAAGGTTATTGCCGTCACCCAGGTAATCCCCTTGTTTTCGCGAGGCAGCACTCATAAGCTAACGTTCTCAGCCGCGCCGAGTAGCAGCGACTACTGTGGCAATCAGAGTAGCAGAAGAAGTAGGATGCAAAGTCGGTGAAGAAGTGGGCTACTCGATCCGGTTCGAGGATGTGACTTCGGCCTCGACACGCATCAAATTCTTGACCGATGGCCTTTTACTTCGCGAGGCTCTTGTGGACCCCTTGTTGTCACGGTACTCAGTGATTATGGTAGATGAAGCTCATGAGCGGTCCTTGAGCACAGATGTTCTTCTTGGGGTGCTGAAAAAAATCTTGAAGAGGCGCCCAAATGATTTGAGGATCATTATTAGTAGTGCTACCTTGGAAGCAGAGGACTTTCTTAGATTCTTCTCGGGCGATTTAGAATCCCAGCCAAAGCCGGCACCCGAAGCTGCCGTGACCCTGGATGATTTGGTCTCGCAGGGAGGTTCAAAGGCCTCCGATCATTCGCTGGGTGGTGAAATTGGAAGAATCATCAGCTTGGAAGGCAGAATGTATCCAGTGGATATACTATACCTAGAGACACCCGCTGAGGACTACGTTGAGAAAGCCGTACAGACAGTTTTTGATATTCACACCAAGGAACCTGATGGGGATATCTTAGTTTTCCTCACAGGGAGAGAAGAGATCGACACAGCTGTACAGGCAATATCGGAACGAGCAGCAAACCTTCATCCCCGAGCACAACAAATAATGGCATTACCCTTATACGCAGGCCTATCGACAGAACAGCAAATGTACGTTTTTGAAGAGGCGCCCGAAAACACGAGAAAGGTCATATTCTCCACAAACATCGCTGAAGCTTCCATAACAATCGACGGGATAGTTTACGTTTTGGACACTGGATTTGTCAAATTGCGAGCTTTCAATCCCTTGACAGGAATTGAGACGCTGACAGCTACTCCTGTCTCTAAAGCATCAGCAACTCAAAGAGCGGGACGTGCTGGAAGAACCAAAACTGGAAAATGCTATCGATTATATACGGAATCGAACTTCCAGGCGTTGGAAGAAGCCACCATTCCGGAGATACAGAGATCGAATTTAGCTCCTGTCATTCTACAACTCAAGGCACTTGGAATAGATAACATCGTCCGCTTTGATTTCATCACCTCTCCTCCCGCAGAGCTCGTCATCCGCGCCCTCGAGCTTCTCTACTCTCTCGGAGCTCTCGACGACTATGCAAAACTCACCCATCCACTGGGAATGAGGATGGCAGAATTAGCAGTAGAGCCCATGATGGCTAAGACACTTCTCTCGGCTTCGTCATTCGGCTGTTTGAGTGAGATTCTGACCATTGCAGCGATGACCAGTGTTGGTGGCAACATCTGGTTCCATCATGATGGCGAGAAAAAGAGAATGGAAACTGCACGTCGGAAATTTGCGGTCGAGGAAGGAGATCATATCACGCTTTTGAATGTATACCAAGCGTTCATTACGAAAGGCAGGAAGGAGACCAAATTCTGCCATGACAATTATCTCAGTTTCAAGTCGCTCACACGAGCTGTGAGCATTCGAGCACAGTTAAAGCGCTACCTCGAAAGATTCGGGATCACTGTCGACGAAACGCTATCTTCCAATGCCAACAAGCAGCCTTTAGCAGTCGGAGGGCTGGACAAGGGAGAGAAAATTCGTCGATGTCTCACAACGGGATTCTTCGCTCATGCGGCGAAGATGCAACCAGATGGCACATTCAAAAATGTTGCGGGCGGCACGATCTTACATGCTCATCCTAGTTCATTGATGTTCAACCGGAAAGCAGATTGGGTCATATTCCATGAAGTAATGGAGACTGGAAACAAAACTTTTATTAGGGATGTTACGAAGATTGAGAAAAGCTGGTTGGTCGAATATGCTCCAGATTTCTACAAAATACGATGACAGAAATAGCAGTCTCAAGGTCAGTCAACTCACGAACAGCGGATCCCAAATTTGGTGAATTGATATCTGTCAATTGCGCCTTGTAATGTCTGCTCGAGTTATAGTGAAAGCAATGTGCAACAGTTTCATTCATATGTGAATTTGCCTAGTTCTCTTTCTTCTAAAGTTCTCCGTCGCATTTGTCGGCATTAGCACGAACTTAAATCTTCTCTCTTTTAGTTCCAGATTCACTTCTTCGCTCTCGTCCGACAGGCTTTCTGTTCTTGCCCTCAAAAATGACCCACATATGACTGGGTTCTCTGCTAGTCCTTGCCAATTGGCCGAACTTTCCACTTCCCCATTACAACTTTCCCTATAGACCAGAGTAGTTCCCAGCAAGTTCGCACCTTCCATTCTCCCTGATTCCAAAACTGCTTCAAGGGAAACTGGTAGCTTTCTCCATCCACCCCGTGCGCCAAACTTCTTCTCACCACATAAATTCTGACGCTGTCACAGACATACTCTACATAAACACAATCTCAAATCAATTCTGGCAATTCTTGCCGTCCACCTTTTCACATTTGCTTGGCAACTCACAACGCCACAGAAAGTCCGAAATCACACACCAATCCGTTCCCAACCATGACCAAAAAATCCCCCCTCCTGCGCGGCAGCCTCCCCCCACAAACCCTCTCCTGGTACCAAAACCTCGACCCCTCCATGAACACCCCGCAGCCCTTCACCACCTACCGCGACTCACAACTTTACCTCGGCTTCAACATAACGCCGAGCCAATTCACCGTCATCCAAGATTCCAAGATCGGATTATGGAGCTGCTGCAGGCTAATGATCTCTACAACGCCGCTCCGTCCGCTTACTCTACTGTCATTGCGCACTGGGGAATCCTTGAGGTGCTTGGGAATGAGTTCCCGTGCTTGTTGAAGGAGGATGTGCCGGGGTGGTGGGCACTTGATGCGTTGAGGGGTTGGATTAAGAAGGCTGCTAGCTGGATGAAAAGTCATGAAGGGGAGGTGAAGAGCCATAAGCTCTTGAGGAGTCATTTGGAATGGCCGCCGCAGAAGAAGATGAAGGTTGCGACTATGGTACTTCTTAAACATTGCCATTTTATGGTAACAGTCCGAGGGGAAGTTGGAATGGTTACAATTGTGCCGTTAGTTGACCTGCTCTTAGGGGGAAAGCTCCCTGATGATGGGGTCGGGGACTTGCAGGCCTGGGACTTAAAGATCATGCTGTTATCTAGGGCTCTGGTGAGAGATTTGGGATTTGGCGTGCTGGATGCAATTGTCTATACCGTCACCGGTAAGGACGGGCAGAAGATTGATCTTGTGGTTGGGAATGATATACATCTCCGCAATGCGGCCATATGCTTACGGACCCCAGGCAAGTCGGTCATGTACCTGGAAGTCATCAGAGCAGTAAGCTAAGGTGCCATGAACTTTAAAGAGCCAAGCTAACAAATTTAAAGGTCAAGGAATTGCCGCCAAAGGAGATTCTTAGCCCAAGCCAGTCATTCACGCCCAGCAACGCTTACAAACCGACCCCAGAGGATGATATACTCCAGCGAACAGAGCCTAATCTTCCGCAGCCGCGTCTTTTGACTACCTCAACTGTGAAAGAGGAGCCGTGTCTCCAGCCACAAGTCCATCTGGATGGCATCCCTGATACAATCCCTTCCATTGAGGAGAATATATACGATGCCGAAAGTGACAACGAGGACGTCATTAAAACCCTTAGCTCTGATAATGATACCACAAGCTCGAAAGATCAGCATGTGTTCCCAGAACCGACTATTGAAGAAGCACCAAGTCATCGGACGCCAAGTCCTATTCTCTATGATCCTGAAAGGAGCTTTGACGAAAATGAGAGTGTGCTGGTGGGCGACGATATCGACGTAGAGAATTCCGGATCAGATGGCTTCGACGCCCAATGTCCTCAACGGATATTTTCTTATGAAACTCCAGCCATGGAGAGAGAGCTAAGCCCGCAAAGAACTTTCGAGTTCGAATGCAATTCTGAAAGGGCCGATTCCAATGGCAACATTGATATCAGCGAGGGTATAGACGAGGGGACTTATGGATCAGCCATCCCAAATTCTTACCAACAAACGACTCATGAGATGCCAGCTGTAAAGGAGGAATCAAGCCCCCCAAGACACGCCAATGTCAAGGATGGACCTGAAATGAGCTACGATACCGAAGTCCCTACCTACGGAGCAGAAAGTGTCGATGATGAAATCGCCGGACTGGTCGGGCCCATTATCAAACGTTCCAAGCCGAGAATCAAGAAGTTTAAGAAGCCACGCAGAAGAGGGAATTCGAGTTCCCGGGTATCACCGGAGTGTGTTCTTATTTTCCCGGGAGAGTTCTACAAGGAGAAAGACAAGGAGACTGAAAGTGTCGACGACGAGATTGATGGACTTGTGAAACAGCATATCAAATTCCCCCCTTCGCCAAGCTTCTCCGGCTCGAGGAAAAGGCCTTCCTCGAGAAGATGATATCTGAGTAGCCTTCAAAGCGAAGTTCATCGTCAAGGATTTAATTGATGGACTACGTTGGGAAATTTGATTGGCTTCCTTTCTTCTTTTTTAACATAGTTGCGAACCTAGTTGGTAGTGTACAGATGGATATCAGGGCAAAGTTCTCTTCCGAATTTACGCATCGCATTGCTCATTCTGCTATTTCGAAGTTATTATGGAAGAGATAGAGAATATGCTTGATGAAACAAAGAAATTTATGACCATTATTTCGTAAGGCCAAGGAAAAAGGTACTGTCAGACCCAAATTACACCCCTAATACCGATCGCTAAAGAAATCCGCATCCAGAACACTCTCCCTCTCAAACCCCAGCATCTCAATGCTGAACTCCGCCCTCCGGATGCTCAGTCATCAACTCCTTCGCAACCTTATCCGCCCACCCATCCACCGCCACCCAATCCCTCCGATCCTCTCCCTCCCCCATACAGCACCCAAAACACAACCTAAGGCCCACCCACAAATCACTCAGCCTCCAATACCCCTGAAACAGCTTGTGACCCCTAATATCCACATATCTCCTCACGCGCATCTCCATCTCACTCTCCTCTTTGGCTTCCATGCTGCCGCGGGCTGGCATGCCGACGCTGAAGGCGTAGATGGGCATTTGGGGGTGCGAGGAGAAGTATTTTACGTTTTTAGAGAGAACTGAGATTCAGCTTAGTTAATATCAATATTTCATTTTCATTTCCTTTTGAGGAAGTTTGGGGTAGGGACGGGATCCAACATACAAGTAGTAGCACGCGAAAGCCAATGTCCGGCATGGATACAAGACCCGACAATCAACGCATCGTAATGTTCAGGCGATAGCTCGGATGAGACGGGGGAAAGAGTTGCGGAGAGACCGTTTGCTTGGAGGCGCGTGTGGATGTGTTCTGCAATGGATTGGGTAGAGCCCTTGGAGGAGGCGTAGGCTACGAGGACTTTCATTTTTTTGAGAATTTTTTTTCGATGTTCTTGTAATTGGTTTTTGATTTTATTTGGTAAGATTAAAATTGTGATTCTAAGTGTGGAGTTATGGGGAAGGAGGTGGGCTATTTTTATGTATATGTGAAGTGATCGTGAGGTAAGGGGGTGGTGTGATGCGGAAGGCGATGTCAGCCCATTGTATTGAGTGCTGCCAAAAGTCATGCGAAAGCGTTATCTCTATGAAAGGGGATTTAACTGGACAGAAAGCTATCTCTTCATTAAATCGCTACTGTCCGGTAATGTTCGTGGGGCGAGTTCCGCTCAAGTGCGTGGAGGTGGCTCCTGATCTTGAAACTTATGTTTCGGCAGGAATCATTCAGAATGAAAAAGAAATTGCGTTAAGCACCATGATAACAGGGGAAACTAGGACGAAACTGCTAGGAAAGCAAACAGACGCTCGTCTCGCCAGTCGTGGATCGAAGTTTCCATAGGGTTGGAAAGGAGGCCTGGTAGCTCGATTTGGAAGTCGTACAATGCAGTAGCTCTTTCCCTTCTAGACGGCCCCATATGGACCATGAAATCGTGAGAATCACAAAAAGCCGTAAATCAGGTAAGAATGAGATCAGTCTGCAGCTGTGCGGCATTTCTACCGGAATTCCTGGTCGATCTTCATATTTTCAACCCCTTTTTCAATAACACCCTCTCCTGCCATCGCGAATTCATACTCCAAATCAGGTTGCGCCTCAGCATACAAAGCATTCTTTTCACTCGCCATCTTAAAGTTGTATGCCGCTTCCTCGTCGCTAACAACATGCTTCTTTAACGAAGGATTTCCAGCGCATGCAGCCTCGACTTGCAGTTGAATCGCACAACCTCGATCAAGCAATCCAAAAAGAAAGCTGGCTTCATCCACTGTGCTACCAGTGGAAATGAGACCGTGATTGAGAAGGACGGCAACCTGTTGAGAGTAAGGCTTATGTATAGATGCAATTTTGAGCTGGAAAGTGGCGATGAGACGTAAAATACCTTGTTCTTTGGACCTAATGCACGAGCGATGTTCTTCCCTTCCTCTTCAGCGAAAACGATCCCGCCATAAGCCGCATAAACAGCAATGCTATCATACAAATTGCAGATATCCTGGTTCAACATGTCAAGCCCCTTAGCGAAGGTGGACCAGGCTCTTCCTGCATTGGTATGTGCGTGGCAAACAGCATGGACATCTGGTCTCGCCTTGTGGATTTCTGAATGGATAAGAAAACCTGCTGCGTTTCCTGGCCTGGTCTAATTGAAAATAATCAGCATGATCAGGTGAAAGTCTTCATGGGCAGTACCCTGTTTCCACCAACCTGCTTCCCAGTTTTGATGTCTAAGCAGATCAAGTCCCCGGCTGTCATTAAGCCGAAGTGTTTTCCGAGTGGGTTCATCCAGATGTAGTCCTCGAATTCTGGATCGCGGACGGAAATGTGACCTGACATTCCTTCTGTAAAACCTTTCCGTGAGAAGTCACGGAAGACGGCTGCGGTATGGATAAGAATATGTTTGCGGTGTTCTTCATGGGAAGAGAATGTGGGAATCCCTAGTGATGAGTTAGGCGAGTATACCAGGGGTCGAACAGGAGTTCTCGTAAATCGTTGAAGAGCGAAGACAAAGTATGAAGTCAGAAGAAATTGGAAATGTGGAAACATGATACTTCGTGGCTCGTAGACTCGTAAGACATTGGATGATAGCTTGGATAACCTCTGAGAAGCAAAGCTAGATTGCATGCTGTAATGACAGGGACTGCACAATTGCCATCGCCTTCAGCATTGAAAACTTGCAAAGCTGATAAAACCAGAGAAGGATATCAAGCCCCAAGAATTTTATCTCACCTGGTTGAATCAGAGGTCCCTGGCTAATAGCCTCTAAAGGCGTCTTGTCTTCTGCACCATGGACGTGGGTCTCAGGCTGCTGCTTCGCAGTCATAGGTGTGACGATTTCTGATGTTGCTGAAGGTGCCATACTGAATTTCGAAGCAAATGAAAATTTGATCAGAATTAAATTTATCAAAGGTTATGACCCGTGAAGGGAAATACGAAAATAAAGCAAGAAATCAGCTTTTACAAAACATGAACTTCGAAAGGTGGGATTGAAGTCCTTAGATAAGCGGTCACGCTACCAAGTGGCGCCGCGGGGTAAGCAAGAAGGGTGTATATGATTGGCTAGTCGCCGAGACTTTCCTGTTGTGAGGCCGCGTAGTTACTCGAGATGCTGTGTGAGGTCAAGGAGGGAGCATTGAGGCGATGATTCTAGTCTCAAGTAAGGGGCTAGGGATCGAAACAGTATCACGTGGATCAACCCCCTTCCCAAGCGAGAAAGCTGGCAGCGATGTGCGTGAGTTTGCAAAGTTTGTTAGATAGGTGGGTTTGTGGCAGTGATCGTGCCACAAGTTATTGCTTTTTCAGCTTGTGGCCATTGGAAGATATCCAGCAGCCACCAGGACTGGATGCCACGCAGATGAGGTACCAGCGGAATACTTTTGAGTTCATTAGACATTAAAATAATGGTATCAATACAAATCTACTTTAATAGAAGTTACCCTTGGGAAGGGCTACAAAAGCAATCGTTAAAGGAATAGTCAAAATTACAGCCCACAAGTTCGCCCCAAGCACAATCTTATCCTGCAAGATTCTCAACGTCTCATCTTGTGTCCATACAGAGTGTTTATCAAAGACTTTACCTAGTAGAGGTCGCTTCTCGTATTTTTCTTTATGATGATCAGTATGGCTTCTTGAGCTCGATGGATTGGGAGTGACTTACCGACCCAGCTCGCAGAGTCAAAGCTGTTCTTCGCGCCGAAGGCCTGCATGCTTTCTGGTCTAAATACAGAGGAGGCGTCATCTCCTTTAACATCTTCCTTGCTAGAATCATCGTAGTGTCCAGTACGAGAAGCCATGGTAATGTCGCGCTGAGCTGCGCTGGAAGTGGAGTCCCGTCTATTTTCGCCAAGTTCGACATCTAGTTCCTGCTCCCAAGGCCTTAAGTTGCGAGTGTGAGAGTGGTGCATGATGATACAGAGACCTTTGTACGCGCAGACCATGGTAGAGATACCGATGAACCACTCAACAGCAGCGAATATTCTCCACCAGCGGCTGGCTCTTGAGAGGGTGAGAAGAACAGCAATAACGAAGCCGAAGAGAATGTTGGACACACCCATAGTGCGGACGAAGAAGACGCGAGGCTTGTTGCCGTTGCAGATGGACCAGCGGACAAAATTGGGGTGGGATTGACCTCGTAGGGCTGTCTCTGCGATCTTGACAGCAGGAAGAAGAGCAGAGGGGTGAGTCGTGTGTTGTAGAGCATGAAGACAGAGTGCACGATCTTTGTGGGACAAGTTGAGTTCTCTAGGTGATCCAAATGCGAGATAGTGACGCATGACACGGTTTATTTCTTCACGCATAGGCTGAACAGTGACTGCAAACCATTAGCAATATTCGTCGGGGTTGGGGACAGAGCAACTGACATCCCTGCCATTTCAGACCTGCTTGAGCCGCGACTTCTGCATTTGTGGGGACTGAAGTAACATCAGAAACAGATGGAGCGAAGCTCATGTTCTCTCTGATCGGGGAGCTTGGGCTGATCGGATCAGCCTTGTCTTCGCTGAACAAAGCTGCATCTTTGGAATCATATCCGCCGCTCTCCATCATCCCCTGAATAGTCTCTCGCTTGACCTTCTTCTTGGGGTCTTTTTCAACGTCTTTCACCAATTCGGGGACATCATCCACTTCCTTGATCCATTTAGGTGACAGGGCCATCTCGTTTGCAGGCAGGGCGTTGAATCTTTCGCAGTAGTCTTTGTACCAGAGGAAAAATTGGAGGTTCTCGGCATCATGCTCTATGTATACTAGGTAATCCATAAAGTCATTTAGGGAGCATGGCTACAAGAGGATTAGAACCCAGCAGTATTTGTGACAAGTTAGGGCACGAACTGGTAGAGTCTTTTTGCTGAGGATTTCGTCGAATGAGAGACCGTTGGGAATTGCTCTTTGAGAGCCTTACAAACGTTAGAATTTGACTCCTGCGGAATTGAAAACACGGAATTAAAAAGCTTACTCTTGGCTCTCTGAACATAGATTTCGCATTCGGTTTTGTTAATTGGCCCGTTGGCTTTATTGAGGTAGTCTGGCCGACGGTAAAAGAGGACAGACATTGTGGAGAATATATATACAAGTTCGACAGATGTGGGGGAGGAATCTCCAGGAGCAAAGGTTCAAAAGAGCGTAATTATGCCAGAAGGGCAAAGAATGTTTCAAATACAACGAACAATTAAGAAATCCGGGGCAAGAGAGTAGTATTGAGGGAACGAGAAGAGGTGATCAAGAACCTGGATCTGCCAGGGGCTTTATGATTTACTTACCGTCCCCATATGCATGCTTAACCCACGTTGAAAAACGGGGCAGTTCCCGCCCGCTCAGCGATCAGTCCCCCTCTCGGTATGAAATCGATAGTGCTCTTGGATGCCCAAAGTCTATCTCCACAGCCCTGGGCTGGTGGCAACCTGGTGCATACTAGCCTGCGACGGTGCGGTTCACCAGCGCGCGACCCCCGGCCAGGTCTGACGGGACTAAACATACCCATTGGTTGTTCGAACGGCGTTCGACTGGCCCCTGGTCCCTGAGATGCATGAAGTTCATGAACGCGATGTTTTTTCTTCTGAAGGTTGACTTCTTGACTTCTTGACTTCTTGGCGTCATCTCGTTTCTGTGGGATCCTTCTGAGATTGCAAACTCGAAGAAACCCATCATCTGAAGATCGAAACAGAAGAATCCTGGGACCTGGGACAAATCTGGTTGAAACCCCGGGCAGGAGCTCCTGACTGTCTGACGCCTTGATTGCTGCAGGGGCAAGAGGACTACTCCGTAATCATGTTCTCCGCACCTGCTTGGTGGAAAGTACTTCGTAGATTGCGCATGAGCACCATCCCAAAGGGCCAAACGGCTTGCCATGCCACGCCCTCGGGACGCCTCGAGGAATCCTTCATGCAATCAAGCTGCAGCCCTCAGGCCCTCAGGCCCTCAGGCACACATTTCCCATGCATCCGAGCTTCCTGCAAGAAGTCGTGTCACCATTCCGTCTCTCTCTCCGTTTGTGTTTTTTTCTGAGGCTCTAGAAAGGTTTTATGTCCCACCATGAGTTTTCTCCTCGTCCGAGCTCTCGAGGGCACGAATGAAAGGTCTTCGGACCGTTGGCAACTAGGGGTTATAATGCGCCACACGGTCACAGCTCCTGTAGAAGACGGAACTGGTAGAACATCCGTGCTATCATCAAAATGTTACCCAAAAGCGGCACACTGGTCTCTCCTTATCTCGGCCCAACGCGATGTGGTGTCCGTATTACCGCAAATGGCGTAAACAAGCAAAACGAAGCGGAGTGCCTCAAGCGTTGAAAGTTGAAACGATTACATCACAGCTGACGAGCTCCAAATCAACATGGTCTGCGATTCAGGGGTAGAATGTGTTCTCGACCTGGTGAACGGCACACTGTTAATACCTAATCGCGAAGACATTTACGAGTAGCAAACTTTAAGTCCCCTAAAGGTCGGGGAAGGTCCCGAGGGCTGGGACTGAGTAGCCTCAGATAGCTAGGGGCCAGAAGCTAAAAGTCGATAAACTCAACGTCGCCGACTCGGCAGTCGACCATGGTCTGGTGGGTGAGTACGACCCCTGCATTAGATGATTTAGATCATCCGCTATCGATTACTACCAAACGCACTATGGCAAGATCAGGTGCAGACGTGGATAGTTGCAAATTCCTCCCTTGTTGGTGACGACGGTATCCTTTAGTAGGATCTTCAGTGTCATTGTTACCTAGGTATCAATCAATAGGGCGTTAGACATTGCGAACTCTTTGTTCTGGAGGGGCAAGAGCAAGTGTCAATAGTGAACTTAGAATGTAAGCTTATTGAGAGAATGTTTAAAAGAATGCTAAAACATCCCCGGGGTGATGCGGCGGGATTCGGGCCTCGAGCCTTATCATATTAGCGGGTCAGATAGTATCCTGTTAAGTCAAAATTCAAGGAAGTTCATTATGTCAAACTAGCCTACGATGGTAATCCAAACCCCTAAAAAGCTTCAATGGATTCGAGTGAGCTGCTCACTTGGTCAAACAATACTGATCGTCTTTAAGCCCCCGGAATTAGAGGAACCCCATCACAGCCGCGATACAAACTAAAGTGAAGACCAATGAGTATGGCAGGCACAAAATTACGGTGATTGAATCCTTCCTGCCTGCCGCGTTCGGTGCTATTTCCCCTTCTTTCAAAATGGTAGCGGTCGCGGCTGGTCGTTCCGTAACTGTAGTGGTCAATAGGACTGGCGAACCTCCGAAAGTAGCTGGAGTACCAGTTGCTGCTCCTGTGGCACTGATGATCGATGGAGCCGACGATTGGACACAGCCGTTTGGAGAGCACATTGTTGAGTTTGGGCAGCACCCACCCCCCATTGTTTCGGAGCATTGCATAGTGCCAGTGATACATTTCGGGGGGTTGTCCTGAGATACGATGCAATTCTCGAATGCCGAAGTCGAATTGCAACAGAAGATTCTTGATGGTGTCACGTCGACACTGGTAGGATAACAGGCCATTTTTACTGGGCAGCAGATTGCCTATGTTCCTGTTAGATAGTCCTCTGCAAACAACCGTCATGCTTACAGGTTGACCAAATGCTTCACAATTGTGTTGCTGATCGCCACATGCGTAGAAGGGGACATTATCTGGTGACCGTTTGATATGCCCAACTCCATAAACCAAAAGGCTTTCTTCGTCTGTGCCCCTTTTGACCTTTCGCAGAGGCAGATAAATCTCGGGAACATCTTCCTCCACCAAATTTAGGAGACCCCTTCTTATCTTCAAGAAGCCTTGTCCCCCCATGTCGTGGTATGCTTTGTGCGCCACGAAAACGATGCCGACGGCCATAATTATAACGAACAGGACAGCGAGAGCTGAAAGCCAGCACCTCTTGCGGAGCCTCGTATCGCGAGCGCTGCCAGAGGGTGATGGGAAGGAAATGACCTGGACCGGGTGACGATTGGCTCGAACTGAATGACGCATTGGAAGAGCCTGTAGAGATGTAGACAATGAATAGGTGGTATATTTGTAGGAAGAGCATTAAAGCAAAGGCAATTTGGCACGAGCGATAAATAGGGCTTTCGAGGGCCATTTAGGTGTGGCGATTGTCACCTCAAGCGCAATTGTTGAATACTAAGGGTGAGTATAGATCGAGACACGGAATGTCTTGAAACCGAGAAATAGAAAGGAAAGAACGATTGAAGGGAATGCGGGTAAATGAAGAGGTGAGCATAACGTGAGCAAGAGCTATCAGGCCAGCGACTAGAGTATAGAGCTCGTTGTAGAACTGTAAATTTGAAGATGACCCGAAGCACCACGCGATACATAATTCAGGTTGTCAATTCTCATTTTGCAACAGTCGAATGGCCATATATACATTGTAATATCTTCATGTGGAGCGGAATGTTGTGGAAGGACAAGGCCGCGAGGCTCCTTCCTCATCGCAAAAATAACGCAGCTTGCTCCCTTTCGTCCAAAATTATCCACAAAACGTCGCACATTCAAGCTCAGAGCTTGCTCTTAAACTTCGCCGTCTGATCGTTCTTGATCAACACGTCACTATCAGGATATGGGTCAACAGTAAGCCCGTTGAGCGGATTCAACTCGCTGGCACGATGAAACATATCCTCGTAGACCTTTCCATCCTTACGGCCCAATGAAGAGTCAAGTTGCCAGTCTGGGAACTGCCAAGCGTCCACAAGTCTCAATGCATGAGGTCTGACTTCCTCCAGCAATTTCATCACCGCTTTTGTCCTCGCCAGTTGGATCTGTCTGACCGTCACCGCAGACGAGGAATAGAACTCCGAAGCCTCTTTCTCAAGCATGTTTAACGCATAGAGGCGGAAAAGCTTGTGCAGCACGTCAATCGTGGCGGAGTCCAACTCATATCGGAGACTGTCGCTTTGGAGAGCGTCATAGAAGTTCTTTACTACCAAGTATTGCGAATGTGCCGTGCTAAGACGCCAGAAGTCCACAAGAAGCGAGTTCCACGAGTTCTTCTCGACATCTCGATGCTTGAGAGCCTCAAAGGTAAGGAATGATGTACGCCAAGCAAAGGCGTCCACTAGATCACTGTCAGAACCGAGGACGTCGTGGGCAGCACCCATATCCTGCTTCTGTAGGAAAGTCGTAAAGATTTTAGTGGTATCGTTGTTGGGTGCAGTTCCTTTTAGAACCGCACGAGCTGACTTCAGTAGATATCGAGCGACTTGTTGCGTTAACATATAGTTATCTCCTTCCCAAGTCGTTGTCGGCAAATAGTCAGCATACCAGGCGCCAATTCCGGCAAAGCTGCTGTAGCCATGTCCTCCACATGCTCTACGGCAGACTTCCAAACCCTCGGCGGCAGTGGTACTTCCAAGAGCCTTCAGACCGCAAGATGTAGCATGTAAATCAGCAAGCAAGTCGCTTCCAGAGTGAGTCTCCTCTGGACCCGCTCCTCGGTTTGTGTCAGCGGTTCTAGCAGGAGACGCATTCATTTTCTTCTGATTCTCTTGGTAAAGGCCCATCATGGCCTTTCCAGTGAAATGCAGAGCGAATGTAGCTGCAAGGAGGGGCAGCACTAGGTGTTCTTATGTCAGTTTTCATAATTAGGTGCATGACGTAAGAACGGATAACCCACATCTGAACTGGACCATGGTGTAGTTCAAAACTTGGTTTTCTCCATGAGCATCGGATGGCGCATCGCGGTCCTGGAATTGGCGTCTTACAGCGGCATATCGAGTCGCAATTGTCACACCACGAGCCAAAACCCCGCCAGATTGGAGAACAATAGTTGACCGAACCCAAGTCAGAGTGCCGTACACCAGAGAAGGCGAAGAAGGCTTCACATATTTATTGGTCTCCGGATCCACGCTCGAGAACCTAGCGAGCATATTGACATGTGGGATCTTGACCTTATTCAGGAGGAGGAAGCCATTATCCATACTGCAACACAGGGGAGTCAGTAGTATACTAATCAAAAAGGTTTCGGGAGTATGCGACGTTGAAGGTGCCCAACGCTGAGATATTGATTTGTTGATAATCTTTCCCGTGAGGAGTGTTGTATCCCATGTGCTACAGTAGAGCTGGGCATTTTGAAACATCAACATGCCCCCTAGTGAACAGAAAAAGCGGCACTAATCTTGAATGTGCCAAGTCGAGTTGGAAATTCAAAATCCGCGATAATTAGTGTCGCTTTTTCGGTCCACAGCGAGGATACATATCAACAGCGACGGCTGGTATTCGTCTCTTACGTATTATACCCATACTTGGGTCCCAGATCACCCACATGTATTCCTTCCAACTGCGGAGAGGGTGGTTAGTAAATGATCGACAGGGGTTGTTGCCAGAATACTTACTGGCTCGTGGGTCTTCATGTCTCTGATTTGGCACACAAATGGGTGCGGACCATATGGTTTGCCTCCAATTATCAATTGTGCCATTACAACCGCATGATTGGCTGTCCTTCCCAAGCTTCCAATCCACCATTTTGAAGCCGTAAGATGTGGCGAGTGTAGTGTGAAGGTCTTGTCTTCAGGGTTCCATGTAGCGGTTGTCTCCAAGCCCCGCACGTTTGAGCCATGTCCAAGTTCCGTTTGCGCATAACATCCAATTGCCTTGTAGTTTCGAGCTGGTTCTAAGAACAACTTATGCTGTTCTGGAGTGCCTTGGCCTTCGAGAGTAGTCTACAAGAATTAGTAACGGCTAAGGCATATTGAAGTTTGGCGTACTAAATACATGCTGGCATGTAAGCCGTATGGACCAGGTTCACTGATCAATTCATTGGCCGTCATATACTCATCTCTATTCCAATTATGCTTGACTTGTAATTGCCTCAGCCTCTTAGCCCTGGCCAAAGCCGTCTTGAACCTGTCAACTCTGCCATCGAAATAGTTCTGCGACTTGTCGAACACTTTATCAGCTTGCAGAATCTTCAGAATACGGTCCTGGCGTTCTAGAACTTCCTTTGTGAACAGAAAGTTCGAGAGTTGCTCAACAGAGATCTTGGATTTGTCCCGCTCCGCTGCAATAAGCTCGCTGCCTTGCGGAGACGACGGCTTGAGGTCTTTGACCCATTGAGGAGTTTGAGGAGTGGGAGACATCTTGAATGATAGATAATGGCCGGATAAGCGTAGCAAGGTAAATATTTATCTTTTCTTTGTTGTTCTCGGCCCTCGGTCAAGGAAACTCTCGCATCTAATGTGGTTCCATATCGTCCCCGTCATGAAGCATCGGTTGCCGTACACTAATCTCTTGCCTCGGCCCCGCGTTGATTGGTTGAAGCTCGAGGCTGTCATGCCTGCCAACCGCGATGTTAGATGTTTTGAGGGTTGGGATCTCGCTTGATGGTGGTACAGTATCTGAAGATTTTTTGTCTTGTAAGTATTGAGGTTGGCGAGGAAGAAAGGTCGACGTGATTGAGGCTGCTGCTCACCCACCAATCATTAAGAACCCTTGTCGGAAATTGTGCCAGGTCTTGAGATATGAGATTTGAGATATAGCCGCTCTAGCTGGACACGACAGGCGGCACTGGATAGTGGAGGGAGGCTTTAAATATCTCAGGCCGCCTGAAGTATATACCGGTAGTGAATCTTGAATAACTTCGTACTCCTCTGATTGTCTCACACCAGATGGGACATTCGCAAGGAGGTAGTGAATCTTGATGGTTTTTGGCTATTTTCTCTGGTTGTCTCACGCTGTGTGAGACATTCAAAGTAGTAGATTGGGTTGTAGTCCTTCAAGAGAGCCGCGGGTTGTCGCTTTGGGAATATTATAAATTTGACAGATATTAATATTATTTTCCTCTACTCCCAATCCAAGCTGGAATGGAATATTTCCAAGCACCAGTATAAAAGTATTTTCCTCTGAAAATTTCGGATTGTTCATCTCCTACAAACTCCTTGCTATTTCAATCCGATTTAAAAGCATCTGGTATCAACCCTGGCGCCCAAATGTCAAACTTCCGTCCCTGAATCCAAACTATGAACATATTATTAAACAGTTATTTCCAACCCAAACGGTCCAACACTTTCGCTCACTTTCGCTCACACAGCCTCATCACCCTTCTTCTCTGCTGCCGCAGGAACAGTAACAGCATCGTCTTCCTCACTTGGCATCTCAAGAGGCTTCGTAGGCGCAAACGCACTCTTGCGTCTAATCCTCTCACCATAAAAGAGGAATCCTATGGGGATTGGAACCAGACATAAAGCCACGCAACCAAGCAGGGTACCTGCCCAGTTCACGTGCAGAGCCGCGAACATATACTGACTGAAGAGCGGGAATCCTGCACCAGCGAGCGAACGCAAAAAGGTGTTGGCTGCAATGGCTGACGCGGCGAACATGAGGTATGCATCCACTAGATAGTTCAAAGATTGGAGGAAGATGGAAAGCAGGCCGAAGCCAGTAAGGAGACCTGAGAGAGTAGGCACAATCCAATGAATGTCTGCTCTGTAGCCGGACCATCCAAACCAGAATAGCCCGCCAGCGAAGGATACTCCACCATAGATGACCGGGGGAAGACGCCATTCTGGAACGGGGATGCCATTGTTGGCTGCTAGCTTCCTGTTGTACGACGGTTGCGTGAGCACGATATAGATACCGGCTATGAGCATGCCGATAACCATGCCAAAGTAAGGAAGACCACCAACACCACCGCTCATTCCATGTATTTGTTGAAATACAATTGGATAGGCTGTCAAAAAGAGATAGAGAAGACCATATATGAAGGCCATGTAGATCGACAGGAGCAAGACGATGGGCTCTGTGACGAGCAGGCGCATTGGACGACTGAAGTTCTTGGTGATGAGCTCCCTGAAGTCAATTTCAATTTCCTCCTGCTTGGCGTGGATGCCCCAGTTGCGAGTTCTGCGGCGGAGTTCCGCGGCTTTGGAGATGAGAATGATGGGTGGGTACGTCTCTTCGAGGAAGAACAGATTCAAGAGGAAAGCCACAGATCCCATGATAGCGACAAGCCATTCCGTCCAGCGCCATCCTAGATATGATTCCACAATGAATCCTCCGATGAAAGGTGCTAGCAATGGTCCAGTGAAGACAGTCATCGAGAAGACTGTAATTGCAAGACCACGAGTCCTATTATCGAACATATCGGAGAAGACTGCTGCTACAACAGCCAGAGGAGCGGCTCCGAAGATACCTAATGAGAACCATGTTAGTTGTAAATTCCCACAAGAAGTCTGGAAACAACGTACCTCCCCAGAATCTGCTAAGTAAGATCGTTTGCAGATCCTTCCCAGCCGCAACAGCAACTTGGAAAATAGTGAATCCAAACATGGAAATGACCAGAGGCAACCTTCTGCCTTTCAATTCGCTAAGAGGAGCCCAAAAGACGGGTCCAATGGCAAATCCAAGCACATAGAACGAAAGACCAAGCAAACCGACCTCGGTGGAAACATGATATTGTGCAGCTATGGTTCTAGTAGCAGTCGAAAAGATACTCGAGGTGAAGGCGGATACGAGGGTAGTATATCCAAGCATAAGGGCAGTGAGAATTCTGATTATATACATTAGCAATTCCCCTATCATGAAAAAGTCTCGATTTGGTGGGCGAATTCAAATGTCCCAGGCCGGATGAGACATTTTGAAGTATATAGTCAATCTTAAATTACACCGTATCCTCTCTAATTGTCTCACACCGGATGAGACATTCTGAAGGACTTAGTGAAATCTTAAACTTACTTTTTCCTCATTGGCCAATTCTGAGCATGCAACGGATCTTCTGGTCCGTCAAACTCAACTACGTACTCATCCCGCTCTGGTAGTGGTGGGGGGTATGGCTTCCCTAATCCCATTTCTGGCAGTGGTCTCCTGCTCTCTCTGCTCTTGGCTGTAGTTGCTCTTCCCACGGTCCCCGTATGCTGACTCTTTGCAGTCTGTATCCGACTCAAAACGGTAGGATGTCTTTCTAGGTCCCGTTGAGTTGACACTCGGCTCATGCCAGCTTCTCGGCGCATAGCAGAGCCTTCAGACGAGGAAGAGGAGGTTGTGGAGGCCGTTGGGATTCGTTCGATTTCATGACTAAGCCTGCCTGGTGGCATATTGGCATATCGTTCTGGAGAAGCGTCGCGCTCATTGCGCTCCATCTCTCGATCGGCTTCATTCATTTTGGCGGTTGTATAATAGCGATAGAAGTACGAAAACTGTCAGATGTGGTGCACAATTCAAAGCAGCGCAACTTGGACGAGGCACTGCTTTTTATTTATTTGGGGCCCACAACAACAAGTCGGCGGCACGGTAGCAAAGCTTGTCCGAGGCAAAGCGGCGTTACTCAGCGAGATGCGGCATAGACCCTTGCTGTCAATCTCTGGTAGGGCGGGAGGTAAAGAAAAGTACCGGTCCAATCCGTTGGAAATACTGGGTACAGTAATTATCTCGGAAATTTTCTGAAGCTGTAAAAGGGATTGCTTGAGCACTGTGACGAGCACTGTGACGATAAGTTCGAGGATGAAACGGAAATATAAAGAAACGACCTTGTACTCCTTATATCATCACCTCATAAGAAATTCAATTCGCACCGGCGAGTCTCCTTACCTCAGTCTCCTGCGCATGGTGACGAGTGTGGTTGTGGGTGGCGGGCGGCCGTAAGTGGATGACAGTGGAGTTTTCCATCCAAAACTTTTCTCCGTAGCGCGTCCCGGCGTTCGTTATGTCTCGCTTTTCAAGACGCCTTCTAAAGCCGAGGGCGAAGACCGACTGTATCAATAATCAGGGGCAATTTTCAGTCGAATACACAAATAAATAATACATTGTGGCTCATGATTCAGTGACCCGAAAATCTAAGTTACTAATGCACAATACCAGGGCATACGAAATCCGAAATGCGGGCTACGTCACCGGCATTAAGAATTTGGTACGGGCGTAGCCACTCATCACTGCATTTCTCCGTGCCCAATAATAGACCACCAGAGCTTAATGAAATATGGACAGTTACACCAAGGAGAGCTTCATTTTTTGTAGTTAATCTTTTGAATTCGGACATCGCGTAATGGGTATTTGGGTATAATACTTTGAACACCTCTGCCTTGCCTCTCCTAGTAAAGCCTGGGCGCCAGCTTCTCGCCGTTCAATCATATAATTCAAGTTCTTGCCGAACTTGAAGTCGTTCGGGATTCTTGGGTCCTAGAACCTACCTATTTTTGGGTCGGTTTCGAAGGAGTAATGATGTCGTATTCGTCAGCGCTCAGCGCTGGAAGTGCCGGGGGAATTGAGGCATTCATCATAAGATCGGTCCTCTAGACATTTAGCTAAAATGGGTATTGCTTGCGCAGATAAAGACAGCAAGATCAATCTCTGCCAACACCTCACTCTTCAACTTCCGGTCTTCTCAGGCTCTCTTTGACTCCCCAGCCATTTGCAAGTAGCTCACCAACCTCTTCTAAACTCAGCCCTTTCGTCTCGGGATAAATTCGCCAAATAAAGAGCCAACCGACGAAACAAACGACCGCGTAGGTAAAGAAGGTCCAAGGAGGAGTCAGAAATTCCATCATGGGTAAAAAGGTCAACCCAACAATAAAGTTGGCGGCCCAGTTAGTGCTGGTACTTATTCCGGACCCCAGAGAGCGCACATTCAGCGGGAAGAGCTCACTTTGCATCCAAGGAACGTTGCCGAGGCCGAGGGCATAGGCACCGACATATAACATGATGCTGACCAGTACAAGTAAAGGTGCGGTTCGTTGGGACAAGGGTACTTCTTCCCATGCAGATGCTGAAGAGGACGGATTCTCCGAATTCAGATCTGCTGGCAGTGTGATGAAAATGAACCCTACGGCGCAGAACAAGAGGCCAACAGCCATAATGGGGATGGACCATAGAAGAATTCGCCGTCGGCCAGCACGATCGATGAGACTCAATGCCACGCAGGTCATGATGAAGTTGGTGACCGCTACGGAAAGAGCAGTTAACGTTGGGCTCGAGAAACCAACGAGGGTGAAAATCGTAGCCGAGAAGTACATCAAGGAGTTCTGTATAGTATTAGCTTAAATCAATCAACATGGAAGAAAATACTCACAAAGCCGCAGAGTTGCTGGAGTCCCTGTAACAGACACGCTATAGCCAGTGCTCGACGATTGCCAGGAACACCAATTAGTTCTCGCCATAGGTCCTTTGAATCAGTAACCCAAGTCGCGAGTCCCTTTTGTTTTTGGGCTTTCATTCTACTCCTCTTCGCTTCGTCTTCTTCACGAACCTCGCGTTCGATGCCCTTCAGCACGCCATCCACCATGCGCTGAACCTCTGCACCAGCCCCAAACACTTTATTCAGCACTCTTCTCGCTTCATCGGTTCTGCCAACCTGCACTAGCCACCTCGGAGTCTCAGGCATGATAATCATAACGAGGCCTTGCAGCGCTGCTGGTACCGCGCCGAGACCAAAGATCCATTTGTAGCCTGTTGCTTCATTTCCCCACTGTACGAAAGCCCACCCAACAATATAAGCAACCACCTGTCCGACGGTAATGAAGAGGACATTGAGTGTCAACAAGCGGCCTCGAAACGGCGCCGGCGATATCTCAGCAATGAAAAGCGGAGTGACAAAGCTGCTAGCTCCAACCGCAACACCAACAATCGCACGTCCAACTATCAAGCCAAATACCGAAGGAGTGAGAGCCTGGAGCACGGCTCCCAAGATGAAGGCTACATCTGCGAGCAGCACTACCCGCTTCCTTCCTAGCGTATCTGCCAATATACCCGAGACCGGCGAAACAAGCAAGGCGAACAGCGCAGTCGCAGACGTGATGAGAGACTTGTCAAGCACAGTTAAGGGGTGTCCAAGGGAGCTCTTGATCGATACCAGCGCAGCAGAAATGACGCCCGTGTCATCTATCCAGTAAGCATCAGCAAAGTTTTGGAAAAGCAGAAGTTCAACATACACCCAAACAAAAGCCCACTGATACCCGCCGAGAAAGTGAGCAGCCATACGAAAACACCCGGGTTCTTGAGATTCTTCTCGAGAAGCATTGAGACATCGTTAAGCTCTTCATCCTCATCGTCGTTCGCGGGCCGGCCCATCAAGGGTTCCTCAGCCGTGTCCGCCATGCCGCGGAGTTCTATTGATTCTGACGCCGTGGTGGCCTCGAAGGTTTTATGGCCTGGTGAGAAGCCATGAAATAGAGAAGTCGTGGTGGTTTAGCGGACTATCATTTGTTGGCTGTCGGGGATGTCTCTAGAGATCCCTCTCAGCGCCGGGGTCGTCTGTGATTGGCGCCAAGACAAGGCTACTACTGTACTGTGGGGTCCAAAATTTCTCAGCCTCGTATTGATCACTGCGGGTACGAACTATTGATTGTTTCTCACGTCCCCACGTCGTGACGCACACAGAATCAGCGCCGCATTTTCTTTGCAAACTTAATTTTCAACGTTGCAGTGATATGTTAGTGTCGCGTTTTCTCTGGAAAATCAGGTCACAGAACCAGCGGAAATGATGGATTGATCCTCCCCCAAGTGATGTAGATTTATTACATAGTAACAAATATGACACGGCTAGCCCGAAACCCTCGCCCAAAGAACTAGAAATGTGCTGTGTATACACAAGAGGGATGTAACCCTTTCCCAACGCCATGCTGAGAATCCAGGGCTGCCCAAAATACAGCGCAGCCCGATGAGAATATATAGTCACTCAACGCCCCGCGGCGAAAAAGAAACCTATAATGTGAACTGAAATTACAAGTCCCGCCTCGGTCCTCAAGCCTCAAAGTATCTAAATGTCCGCAACAGGTGCGTCGCCAACCTCTCCTTCACCGGCAGCTTCCTCTGTCGCTTCAGGCTCCTCGGCGGCCTCAGCAAGAGCATCGGCTTGTGTCATGCCGTTCTGCCTCTCCCAGACTTCTTTCCGTATCCGCTCGTCCTTTGCTTTCCTTGCCCTCTCGACTTCCTCAAATCCACCAGCTTTCTTGAGCTTTCCCTCTTCCACGAAGTTGCCTAGTTCCTTCTGGAACTCACCGCCACGTCGACTTTCAAGCTCTTTTTGGCGTAACTTCTCCGCTCGCTCGATGGCTTCTAAGCGGTTTTCGTGGTTGGGTTGCAAAGCACGGACTTCTCCTAGAACACCCTCTTTCGCAATAGCAGGGTCGGCGGGTGTAACGTGGTTGAGCCCGCGTGAGATAACCCTTGGCGCTATAGAACCGGCAGGTGCATCCTTCAACTGCTCCTTCGTAGCTTGTTCCACAAGTGCAAAAGTTTGCATGGCTTTCTCAAGATCGTCCTGGAGGTCCGCAGCGAGATCTTCCTGCATCTGAAGATCCTCGCGATCGTTACATACAGTCTCCAGCTCCTTCTCCCAAATCTTCTGCCAGATGGGCCGTTCATGTTTCATTCTCTCTTTCATTCTCTTCACCTCCATTGTAGCTTGAGAGATCTCTTTCGCGACAGTCTCAAGCTGGCGGGGTAGAGGTCGAACACCACGAGTAACCACGTCTTTCCGTAGATCTTCTACGGCATCTTGGAGATCATCCACAGTCCCGACAAGCTTATCCGAGTCCTCAGCAATAGCCTTCTTTCCAGCATTAACGTAAGCACGGCCAGATTCTCCCTTGATGTTGGGGATGGCAGCTGTAACAGCTACGCTCTTCACAGAATTTGCCTTGGCGCGAATCTCGGTCATAGAATTTTGGACATCTACTTCGAAGGCAGAATACACTTGACGAACAACAGCCATGTCTCGACGAATGCTTTGAATATCATTCAGCTGAGCCGCCTGGTCACTCCCCTTTGATGAGCTTGTAAGAACCCCGTTCGGTCGTTGATTGTCAATATAGGACGACCGAGATGATGCGGGTGGTGCTCCTGCCATACGAGCCAGCTCTTTTGCGGTATCTTGTTGGCGGTCCGAGACTCGCTGAAGAGAGACTTGTTGGTCGTCCATCGCTGTCCGTACACCTTCGATAATTTTCTTGATTGGACTCAATGATTCATCGATATGGCGTTTAACCTCATCCAGACCATCTACATTCAGAACCAATACGGAATGATCCTTAATGTCACTGAGATCTTCAAGCTCATGACGGACACCCGAAGCATGATCCTGTATATATATTTCAGGGAGGTCTACTCCCATATTGTGAGTATTCCATTGGAACTTCTCAATAAATGCCAATTGAAGCCTCGCAATTGATAGTTCGTTGTAACCATTCGATAGAACATATTTTCTGATCTTCGTCTTGTATTGCAAGAAAAGCGTAAGTTCGCCGCTGGGGGGCGGGGATTCCTCTGGCGTAAACTGTCTTTCTTGATTTGGATAAGGTGGACTATCTCTCAGGGTAGCGACTACATCCTGGGGCTTTGGCGGTTCAGGGGCCTCGGAAGCTTTTGCAGGGAGCGGGAGCATTGGGAGCGCATCGCTCGGTGGCCCTTGCAAAGTGGCACTGGGTGCCGGGGTTTCTAGCTCAAGAATTGGTTGCCGCAGTTTATCGTCTGGAGTCTTTGCGATAGGACTGTCATCCGGCCCTGCTTCACCAAGTGGAACGATCACTGGAGGCTTTGTGACTTCTTCCGATATTCGGCTTGGAATACGTGCGGGTGACACATCCGTCTGCAAGCGCGACGCATTCCGTTGGTGCCGGTCTCCTCGATTTTGGACTGCCCTCATAGACTCACGAGCATCGTTGCGGCCTCTATTAGGAATTGGAGAGTTCTGGGCGGGAGGAAGCATGGGTAGACCATTTGGAGATGCGCCAAGATGCTTAGATATCTGGTATGCCGAATATCGCCTCGAGGCTCGTCTTTCAAGATCCCCGCCCCTCTGAAGAGCTGCTAGAGCATTCTGCTGTTTCGGCGGGGGAGGTGGAGGTGGGAACGAGTCCATGCTAAGTTCACCACCAGAGCCAGGACGTGGGGGGTTTGGTATCTCATCCCCAGGATAGGGTGGTAGTACAGGCATATTCTGTGCCGTTGTACTTGATATTGTTGACTGATCAGAGGACATTGAGCCTCGAGACTGTTCTCGAGTCGGAAGGCCTCTACGAGTAGTAGATTGTGAAGACATCCTTGGTGGCACACTAACTTCAGTTGGTGCTGTCCCTTCCCTGCTGCTTGGCGCTCCATCTCCCTGAAAACTGTTCGAAATGCCTTGGTCTAGAAGTGTAGTGAGTCCAGTATTCCCACTCCCAACACTACTTATGCTGCTGTTCCGAGGCAAGTCGTTCTGAACTGATCCATCTCGAGGTTGCTTCTGCCGCAGCTTCTGCTGTTTCCGTTTCAACCCATGCAGCAGATTAATGATTATATCTCTGATCCGAGGAAGATATTTCTCCAAGCTCTCGACGCTGGCTTCCTGGCTTAGTGTGGATTCGAGAATATGGCGCAGAAGCTCGGGCACATTGCCCAGGTCGGCGGTATCGACATTTATGGCTGTAAACGCTCTGCAGGCAATGTTGAACTCGTAGCCTAGCCGCACATATACATCTGAGACTTGCGCGTCGGTTGCTTGATGTCTTGACCATTGTGTGAGCGTTTCGAGCAGTTGCTTCGTCGCGACGAGAAGATGTGTTACGCTCTTTTCTATCTGGGATAACGGAGGGGCATTCTGGCTACTCTGAGAAGGTGCGCCACCCTGAAACTACAGTCAGCATTGCGATCATGGTGAGGAACGAGTAAGAGCACAGTCATTGAGGATGGGAAAGCTGACGCGACACTCACATTCTGTCTCCGATTTCCACTCCCATTCATAGAAGATTTCGACGACGCCGTCGAGCCCCGCGGTTGGGGCCCGGGACCAGGGGACATCGATCTAACAGGCACCGTTGGAGGAGGTCCTGGATCCGCGGCTGGAGAGCGTCTTTGCATTGATCTTAAAGATGTTGATGGGGCTTGCATATCTGTTATTTAAGAGCCTCAGAGTGAATGATCTCGGTCGACAACCGAACACGATCATAGCATTTTGTCTAGCCGGCGGATGAATCAGTTGAGAGAGGGTCACGGAATGACGGGCAGGCAGAGGAATCGAGTTGAGCTTTTTGAAGATGGCGAGGCGATGTGAGATAGAGGAGTCCGATACGAAGTCCATGCACGGCGGCGATTGAATTAGCGAGAAAAGCATAAAGCTCGGTGAGCCCCTGAAACAATGCAAGAAAGTTCCGGGGTAGTCAGGTAGTTACACAAATTGTTTCAAGGTTTTGTGAGGACAGAATGGTGAGCGGAGACATGATCTACATCTAAAAGTGGTGAATGGGCGAGATAAGGCCAGTGAATGACACATTTCAGGAGTTGTAGCTGCAGCTGCAGCTGCTGATATTCAGGTCTCCCCATCCGAGTATTCCTCCAGAACCGATATTGTACTTCTCTAATTCCTCTCATGCCAATGCCGTCAAACCAAGAGGCTACTGCGCTTAAGAATCTCTCGTCAGAATTGAGCGATTCCTGCCGTCGCTGGTTCGTGTAATAGTGCAGTAGGTTCAGGTCCTATGAGGCTGTAGAACAAAGTTAAGCCTAAAAATGGAAACATCACGAGATCTAACATCAATTCAGCTACGAAGTGTGTATCAATAACAACTACCGGTGCTCGTCAATGAGAGTCACATTTTCGTCTATAGATGAGACGAAAAACAGAAACGTAACCCCAGAAGCGACAGCCAAACGGGGACATGACCAGCTTCAACTAAATATCTCTCGGAAGACTAGAAGGTTTATTGCAGCAGCATGCCTGTTTGCACATGAAGACTGATGCTTTCCCCCCGTTTTCATTGGCATATTTCATGCCAGTGGTTGATTCTCCACAGATCAGCCGCTGCAACCTTGCATTCCAGCCCATTATTGTCCAGACTTTTTTTGCCCCGAGAGGTGTGCTATGATCGACGAAAATCCGGGGGAGGCGAGTGCTAAACTAATAAAAGTTGATGCGTGAACTCTGCAATTGCCAAATAATGGAATCTGGGCCGCGATGCTCAGAGATTGACATTTGAGGCTCCTCCTCCGATGCCAGTCATCAGGAGAGTCTCACACGTACACGGTGTCTGGCGATCTTCATCGAATACGCCCGGTGGGTTCCTTGCAAGACGTGGATTTTTATTGTACCGGTGAGAGCTCTGTGTAAGTGTGCCATTGTTGGCAGGGCGCACTAAATGGGACAGGAGGACTTGCTTGATCGATTGATCTTATTCCGTTATACCTGCTGTAAAGATTGGCATTGCCGGAGCCAGCAGCGCATAGGACTTTCCTGCTACTTCTACAGCTACAAGCTACAAGCTACAAGGTATAAGCGTAAGAGTGACAACTTACCTAGGTAGATTGCTGTAGATAGAAAATATGAACCCTTACAGTTACTGCGTAAGCTTGGATGCACAACAGCAAGACACAAAGACTCAGCCCAGGGCTTACCTTGACACCTTGACTTCCTTCCTTACTTCCTTACTGTGGTCCCTGTTTGTAGCCCCAATCCTCCTCGTCCTGCAGCTCTCGGCTTCTTTTAGTTCTACCTAGGTATACCTGAGACCCATACCAGTTTATATTGGCGGCAGAAGATTTCGCCCCGGCCAGCGCTGTCGCTGCAGCTGCCTTTCGATCGCCTCAGGGAAAGGCAGCCCTCACCCATCCAAGGGCTCCAAGGGTTTAAAAATTTCTCAGGTCCCCTTCTACCCACTACCCGCCCACACCCACAGCTGCAACTGGAAAGGCTCCCGGAAGGCGACCAGCCAGGGAAGCAGGGGGTGGTATTCTGCGTGCGCACGGCCACCAAACCACAGCCAGCAGCCAGACGAGCCAGACCAAAGGAAGCTAAGTCGCCTGTTGCCGTTCCGCCAACGACACCTCTACTCCGTACCGTACAATCTTCTCTCTGCTACTGTTGACTGCACTGCTTCCACAACTTGGCTCTTGTCATCCCGACGTATTCCCCCATCCTCTCCTCCTCTCCTCTCCTCTCCTCTCCGCTGTGCATCTGCCAGTCCATTCGCAACGAGGTGGTTGATGGCCAGCGTGTGTGTTTCGAGCGGAGTGCAGTCTTGAGGCGTCTTTCCTTCTTCCAGCGTTTCTTGATAATTCGACGTTGAGCTCGCGCACCATCGCTTGCCGGCTTGCCAGTTCCACATTCACATTTCCATCGTCATCGACCCTCAACCTCCCTCGACCACTGCAGATTTGCGCAGATTGCCGACTTTGCCCAACAGTACATTGGCCGACACGAAGGGAAGCGTGTGGGCGACATTCGCAAGGGCCCGTAATATTTCGAGGTGAGACACTCCCTGACAACACCAGCCTCTTTTTTGTCCTTGTTGTGCGTAGCAGCTTGGAGCTTCACATCCCACAACCTCGCATCGGCCTGCATCTCGCGGTCATCATTGCACATGAGCACACGCTGACGGCTGTCAATCCCACAGAGATATTCCTTTCTGGTCGGCAGCTTACCTTGCGAGCCAGGACTTTGTGGTCGGATCATCCACGCACCCACAACATTCGCGCAACGTTCACTCTCTGTGAACCACACGCGCTGAATTGCCAATCAAAAGGTATGCTCTACAACTTCTTCCACGCCTGCCTCGAATATTGCGAGTTGTTCCTTATGCCTCATTGTTGCCATGCAACAGGGCGCCTAAGTTGGGCGCGGAGGCACAACTTCAGTTTCAACTACCAGACCATCATGTTCCCTTAGATCCTAATTTTACGCGCAGATAGTTGCGGGGGCTATTGAATTGGATCGTGTGCGTCTTCAGGGACGTTGATCGAGTAAATCGAGCTTTCTGCATGTCGAACATGGTGCAAGGGAAGAAGCCTATCGACATGCCCAACTCCAACGGCACACCGAAAACTAAGTATCCACAAAACAACATGGCATACCCGCGAAATAATATGTCGGAGTCTCGCGGAGGAGGTGCGGGCACGAACGAGAGAAGAGTACAAAATGGTGAGTCAAGCCCACAGATTCACTCGATTATGCTAACGGACTTAGGCAATGCCAGTTCTTTCAGAACAGACAGTGCGATCTCTGGCAGTACAAACCAGGGTCAACGTGTTCTTGAAAGATGGGTTCCAGATGCCCCGGAAGAGGTAGACGGTTCATTGGAATCTACCCGGACGAAGTCGACTGGGCATTGGGATCAGTTCGCTGAGAATGAGCGCTTGTTCAATATCAAGACTGACTACGATGAAAACATCTATACGACTCCCATTGATAGGAACCACCCCCAATACAAGCGGAGAGCTGCAGAGGCAGATAGAAAGGCTAGAGAGATTGAGGGCAGCGCAGCCACCAATTCTCATGTTGCAGAGGAGCGGATCACAGACAATGTCAGAGGTGATGATACTGGTGGTGACGAAGAAGATAAGTGCGTCGATCTGTCCCCATAATTGCCCCTTAAACAGTACTAATACATCCTCAGATATAGTGGTGTCCGCCGGCAACAAGACTTCCCACCTCTCTCGTCGTCAAACAACAAATATACGCCACCAGCTCGGCGGGCTCCTACGGGACAGTCTACCGTTTCTGGTGCACCCGTCGACCCTGCAATCATATCTTCACAGCTCGCCCGTCCAGATAAACCAAGTGCCGAGAAGAAGCCAGCACCAGCGCAGAAAGCGTCCAAGCCTGAAGTTGCTACCCCTCCTCCCACCACCGAATCAAGCATCACTGCTACCCCGGAGCCCAAGGCGGCAGCAGCGGCGCAAACCCCATCGGCCAGCAGCACTGCTTCACCACAGGCGAAATCCAGTGCTACTCCAAATGCTACGGCCACGGTCGAGCGCGATGTTGCTTCTGCCTTCAAGGTCTTCGCTGCTAATCAAAGGTCGACCGTTGATAAAGTCCGGTCCGCCAAAGCCAGGAATGACAAGGAAGTCAAGCTCAATGATTTGAAGAAGTTTGCGGACAGCTTCAAACTAAACACACCTGTTCCAACGGATCTCGTTTCCATAATCGCCAAAGATCCAGCGAAGCAGAAAGAAATACAAGAGAAAGCAAAGCGGAATGCGGAAGAAGCCAAGGCCAATCCTGCCGATTCCGTCAAGCCTAATTCTACCGCGTCAGATGCTAAACCTGCCGCACGCGCACCTGCTGCTCATGGCCCATCACCATCATCAAACGTCGCCGGCAGACAGAATCCTAACCGCAACCCTAATTTCCCACACCAGGGGCAATTCAACAATAATCAATCATTCCGACCTTCTCAAGCTCAGCAACAAGCGTCTTCTCAACAGACTCGTCCTCCTGGAAATCTTGGTGCAAGACTGAGAAATCTTGAACAACAAAATAAGCACACGCAACTCCCTGTAAACCCAATTCCAGTCCATGAGAATAGGCTCCCGCCAACTGGACCCTCCAATATCACTGACCCCAACTTCTCTCGCCGTTCTAGTGGCGTGGCAAGCGCCCAAGGTGGGAGATTGAATCCCAACAGTAGCGAATTTCGGCCAAGCCCGCACGCTGCTACCTTCAACCCCAACGGCAATCCTAGCAGTGGATCCAGTCCTCGATCTGCTGCAAATGCTGTCGAGCTATCAGCCCCTGCTACTCGATCATTACTTAAGCGAAAGCCGACTGCCACTCCCGAGCGAGTCTCCTTAAAGGAGAAGTTCAATACATTAGAATATATCATG
>Ga0247778_1000481_pt1 | contig 48584 bp, 40 predicted proteins | sample UWRJL049202B5_FD_179939 | JGI IMG/M metagenome (GOLD analysis project Ga0247778, IMG submission 179939) | Plant litter microbial communities from Arlington Agricultural Research Station in Wisconsin, United States - UWRJ-L049-202B-5 | ecosystem: Environmental > Terrestrial > Plant litter >... | reverse complement strand
TTATTTCTTACAAAACGCCAAAATATATAATCCAAAGTTTTTTATTAATTGATATTTAAATTAAAACAATATTAATATAATATAAAAAATATAAAAAAATATTCAATAATCCAAAAAAAAAAATTTGAAAATTATATTCTTTAGTTAGAATAATAATATTATTCGTAAAAAAAAAATAAAAAATTATTACAATTTTATATTAATTACTGAAAATTAAACGAAATTATAATTAAAAACTAATATTTATTTCCTAAAATAAATAATTTATAAAAACGACTAAAATTAATAATTATATTTATATAATTAGATTTACGAAATATATATTATTTTATTTATATTACTAAAAATGAAAAATAAAAAACGATATTTAGGATTTATTATAATTATTATAAATATTAAATTATATTATTCGGACTTATTAATATTCTAATAATATATTAAGAAATTAATTATAATATTTTTTAAAAGTTTCTAAATAAATTTTATATTTATTATTTAAATAATATTTTAATATATTTTAATAACAAATTAAAATATGAAAAATATATTAAATAAATATTAAATATATTAATATAAAAAAAATTTCTGCTAAAATTATTAAAATATAATTTTTATATTCAAAAAATTATTAACTAGGAGATATTAAATATAATAAAACAAATATAATCATTTTTAGGATTCATGAATTTCTATTGAAAATTTATTAAAAAATAATTAAAATTTAATCCGAAAAAAATAAATTTTTAAATAAATAAATAAATCGGAAAAAATATTTTAAAAATTAAAATAAATTTTTATTAAAAAATTTATTTAATAAAATTATTAATTAAAATTTGAATCCAAAATTGAATCGAATATATCAAACAAAATTATAAAAAAGAATTTTAATTAATTATATTTTAATAAGAATTAATATTTTGTAATTTATTTTTTAAAAAAAATAATATTCGCGGAATTTAATTATAATATATATAACAAAAAATTATTAATAATAATCAAATATTTAAAAAAAATAAATTCCTTAATTATTATTTTTATTAATTATAAAAATTTGATTTATTTTATTATAATAAAAGATTTAAACTAATAATAAATATAATAAATAGAAACTCTCGTTATTTATAATTTAAAAATCAAATATATAAAAAAAATTAATAATTTTAAAACCAATATATTAAATCGAAAACCAAGATATAAAAATAATTAAAAAATAAAAAATTTTGTAATTTTCTATATTAATAAAAAAAAATTTATTTTCAATAAATAGAAAATTTTAATAATTATTAAATTAAAATAAAATCCGTTTATAAATAAAATTAAAATAATATATAATAAAAATAAAATAACCGAAAATATTTTAAAATATTTCTAAAAAAATATTAATAAATTATTAATTTTTGAAAAATAAATATATATTTTAAAATAAATTCTTAAAGAATTTATAAAAAAATATTATAAATTATTAATTTATAAATATTAAGAAATTATGTGAATTTAGGAAAAATATAATAAATAATAATAAAAATTATTAAAAAATATAATATATATATTAAAAATAAAATAATATAATATATATTTTATAATATAATATAATTATTAAATATATCGAAAATATCCTGGATTTCTATTATATAAAATTTTATAATAAAAATAAAATATAATACTATTTTAATTGTTATTAATAAATTAATAAAATATATTTATATAATATTTTATTTAAAAAATAATATAGTTAAAAATTTAGTTTATATTTTTCTTAAAATAATAATAATAAATTATAATATATTAAAAGAAATAATATTGAATAAAAATAAATTTTTATATCAAAATTCTGGATAATATTTATAATATTATTAGGAATTAGAAAAAAATTGTTAATTAGTTTCCATATATAAATAAATAAATAAATAAAATATATAAACCAAATTATGGAAATATATTTTTATTATTATATAGATTATAAACAAATAAATTAAATATTATTATTATTATTAATACAATTTATATATAATATATTTATAATAAAAAAAATAAAAATTTTGTTAATATATATAATATATAAATATAATCTGAAAATATATCAATTAATAATAATTACCAAATTAAATAATTAAATAATAAATATATAAATAAATAATCTAAAAATATTATATAAAAAATTAATTATGAATTAATATTATCTAAAATTATAAATATTTATTTAATATTTTATATATCTCTTCTCAAATTAATATTATTAGGGGCACTACCAGCCCTTATTATCGAAATCTAATTAATTAATTTTAATATCAAATATAAAATCAAAATAATATTAAATTATAAAATTATTAAAAAACGAATTAAATATTTAATTAAATAAAAAAAAAATTTATATTCGGAAAATATTTAAGAATCAATTAAATAAATTGATTATTTAGAAATATTTAAATTATATCAAAATAATTTAAAAAATTAAATAAAATCAAATTGACAAAAAAAAAAATTTAAATTAAAAATAAAAAATTAAATCTTAGATTGAGGTTTTAAAAATTTGAAAATAAAAAATAAGAAATTCTTCGGAATTATTATTTTTTTATAAATAAAATAATAAATCAGTTTATAAATTATATAATAATTAGAATTATTATATTTATATTTTATATAAATATATTTAAAATATTATTTCGAAAAATCGATATTGATAAAATATATATAAAAAAAATTATAATAAAAAAAATAAAATTATATTAGACAAATAAAATTTTTGTTCCATAAAACAAAAACAATATATTAATTTTTTTTTTTAAATACTTTTAAGAAAATAAGGATAAAATAATTACAAAAATATAAATTATAAAAAAAATTAACAAATAATATCCAAAAATTAGATCGTTATTTAAAAAATATAAAAATATACTAAAATAAAAAATAAAATAATATTATAAATAAAACCTAGGGAAAAAATAATTCTTAATATAAATAATACAACCCTGAAGCTCAATAATAAAAATATTATATAAAAAAGCCAATATCAAGGAAATCATATAACAAAATATTATATAAAAAATTTTTTGGATTTTTAAATTTTTTTTAAATAAAAAAAATCTAAAAAATTTAGGATTTTTATTAAAAAAAAATTTATAAAAATATAAAAATTTTATATAAAATAAAATTTTTATTTATTAAATAAAAGTTTCGTATTCAATTTAAATAATATTTCAATATATTAATATTTTTATATTTATAATAATTATATCAATATTATAACAACTTCTTTTCAGAAATCTCAGACATAACCCAGACGGACGCGCTGAGTAAGCACCCAGAGCAATCGTTACATAATATTAATAATACTAACCACGATTTAGTAACAAGTTAATAATGTTAGCGACAGATAATAAATTTAATAATATTAGAATATTTTACCGATAAATTATATTATTATTTAATTACGATTTAAATATAAAATATAAATAAATTTCTATAATATCGGTAAAATATTCTAGCGTCGTTAAATTTATTATCTATCGTTAGTATTGTTAATTTATTATTAGATTATTATTAATATTATTAATATTATTAAAAAACAAATTATAACTTTTAATTAATAATATTATTTTATTTTAGAACAATTCAAATATATTTTTATTTTTATATTAATTTAAAAATTTAAAAAATTATAATTTTTATTAAATTTTTTAATATTAATATTTAAAAATATATCGTTTTTTTTTATAAATCTCGGTAAAATTCCTATATTATAAAAGCTCCACAAAAAAATTAAATAATATTAAATTTAGCCGTTTTAGGCAAAATTTAATTCTAGATTTTATTTTTAATATATTATAATAATAATAATATTATTAGTATTATTAATAGTAATATTTAAGGGACTTAATGAATTTGAAAAAATATTGAAAAAAATATTTTTATAATTATTACAATTATTAGATTATTACTAAATTGTTGTTGTTATTATTGCAGGTGGTGACCTATTAAATATATTACCAATGAATATATAAAATTTATTTTATTTATTAAATATGCAAAAAAACGTATAAAAATATATATAAAATGCGTGTAATTATTTTTAATTTCTTGGCCCTTTATAATATGGGGCGCTCTATTACTTTATTCCTTACCTTATCCTATTCCCCAAGGGGGGGGGGGGGGGGGAAAGACTTCATTTTCCCCCCATAGGGCCCCATTGCGCAGCCTACTTAAGTTTCTAATGTGTTTTGTTTAGTATCAATCAACTTATGAGCAGATAGCATCAACCCATAGGCGAAACTCCCCTTCAAAGCGAGGGTCCCTGCCATTAGATATCAAGACTGCCGCCAAATTTAGCCGAATATTCATCTCAGTGCCGTTCACAAATATGGTTTCGGTGACAGGGTCGTTACCCCAAACGTACAATAGCATCGCGTAGTCTCCCCATTTGAAGCGATATTGCCATGGCTGTGGTGATGCATTTGATTGAATTGTCTGGGTTGATTCTTTGAGACCACGAAGTTGTTTCCATGAGCTAAGAAGTTGTTTATCACTCTGCGATTCTCTTTCTCCTAAGGTAAAAAAACTCTCGATATGCAGAGACCGGGTCATTCCACGAAATTGTCTCTAAGAGGCAGTACATTATAACATATTGGGACTGGTTGGGTATGAAAGTGATCATACGGACTTCATCGAGTGAATGGTCGAGGGGCGTATGTAAGGGCTTATTCGATTCCATTTTGCTCAATTAGTACACGTTTAAGAGTTGAAGGTTGAAGAGTAGGATAATTGATAATAAACATTCGGTGAAGATGTGAGAGATGGCGGCCGCCCCGTCGACGTAGGAAGTGCTGAGAAGTCCATTTTGAAGTTGCACAACGTCTCCCCGACCCCGCTCGAAAGTGACAACACCGATTTGTAAATTCCTCTGCCTTGTCCGTTCTTCCACATCTCTGCCAAAACCGGGCCACCTCCATTAATCACAGGTGGTGTTGCATACTTGACTTACCCGTTTCCAATTTTTCACAGCAAGTCGGAAACGGGGAAAGGCGAAATGTCAACTGAACCCCTTTTCTCCAAGAATGATGAGAAACCGGAGCTTAAAACCTGGATATGTCGTACCTAACTAGCTAGGCTAAGGAATACGTTTGATTCCCAGACACGCAAGAAGGTATATGGTGGGCAGTGAAGATGCTACGAAGGCCGGAAGTGATTGAAAATGGAAGCATAAAGCGTGGACCGTTTCTGGAAAGAAATCGGAGAAGGAAGAAGGGGACCGCGTTGCACGATGACGCACTGCTATTTGTGGCTGATGGTGCGATCTAGAGGCTTCGGAGAGAGGGATGCTGTGGCTCAGAATATTGACTATCATGCTCGAGAGGTATGGTGTATTGGAATGCCAATTAAAACTGTGAAAATGATTGCAATTTCTCGGATTGGCGAATTAGGGGTGGAGAATCTGGAGGCGCCGCAAAACCCGAGGGTACTATCATCCACTTGAAAAATAGAAGATTAAAAAAAAACACCGTTTGATTTCTTAGTTAGGCCTTGAAGTATCATAGGGAAAAGAGTTTTCCTTTTGAGTCCTGAGCGTGGAAATGCGATTCGTAAGAGGTTTGGCGCTTCCAAGATGATGATACATATCTCAACCTCGAGATGGAGGTCAATCTAAGGGCAGATTTATACTCCACAGAAAGCAAGATATCCTGTCTGGCTTGATAGAAGCATCGCTCCCGGCAAGTTAGACTGAACCAAATCTGATCCTGGGTGGGTGATTGAGATTATGTCAAAATCTTTTAGTCTCCCATGTCGAATTCGGTGGGGAACGAAGCAACGTATGGTAATGATATGTCTTTGTTAGTGCTATCTTCTTCTTCTCTTAGGTAGGCTTCTCTCTAGTCCAATTCTTGGTCTTCGAGATCACGAGATAATGGTCCTTGACTGCAGGTCTTGCAATTACCGCTCTGAGGATATGGGCTCGTTTCCGTGGACGCCTGCGATCTAGCAACAACTGATGCTATTGGCAGCTTCTAGATCAGTGTAGTAGACTGGGAAAAAGGATAAGGCAACTCATGACTCCAAAACATGGACGGAAAAGGGAAACCGTCAGTCTCAGGTAAGGTTGCCATGCACTCGAATACAAGATCCGCCGCAAGTCACGTTGCAAGAAAGCCTGATCATCGATTCATTGCATTCAACTTTCATATACTACTAGCTCCACGAACAACAATCTCCCATTCTTGCTACTTGAAGTCTTCTGATCAAAGCAACGTGGCTCTGAACGCGACACAAGAAAAATGCGACGTATGAGCAGAATGTCACCAACAGTACGAATATACTAAATTCACCCCATGCCGATAATCCCTAAATATCCCCCGTCACTTGAGCGCGGATGTCCGCCAAGGATACCATCCCTAACTCATAGTCCTTCCTACCACTCACCATTAGCCCGCGAAGACGCAGTAGTCCCGCTCTAGATCTGGCAGTTTCGCTGCTGAATCAAGGCTAGAGACATCCACTCAGGGCGTTGAAGCCAAGCACCCTGGGCAGAAGTCCAGCATATCCCGGAGACCCGTTATCCCAAGGACTGATCAAATGGCGGAAGAAACGTCAGCAAACGCGGGGGCTCTAGGAACCACGGGTTCGAAACCTCCCCACGTAGATGATCGCTTGGCTCGGAAGCCGACTGTTATCAGCTTCGACAGAGCCGGGGCTCGCAATACACACCTCTACCCAGAATCTCCCACATCAGAAGAGCAGTCTATCCAACCCCCACCACCAAGCTCGCCGTGTACATCCAGAACCCAGTCACCACGAGCCTCCATCTCCATCTCTCCAGTTTTTGGCAACACTCGAAGCCATCACCACGAAGGCATCGGGGGTTCTGCCAACAGGAGCCCAGAAATGTAACCATGGCGGCCCATGTCCCCATTGCCCCCCCCCACCTTTCGCCCCGGCGGAGGCCTTTGAGGATCTCCATTTCGCAGTGAAGGCTGGTTCTGCTTGAACTTGACTATCTGGAGTTGAGGGGTCTGATAGCTACGAGACTTCCGCCAGCTTAGGTTCACTCGAAGAACGAAATAGTTTGGCCAAGAAGATATAGTATCATGCATCAAGAAGTTGAGACGAGATTTCGATCTCCCTTCTCGTTGCCCCACGCCAGGAAAACAATTTTGGTAAGAAATGAAGAGTAAATGCGAGAGAGAGCAGATGGAAAGACGGATGATTAAAGGATGCCGGATTTACGGGACTACCTGAATGGGTACTCGAAGTCCGGGACATCCCATGGTCTTTCATGACGCGTCTAAATCCCCTAGATGAATCCCTCGCCAGCGGAGCGAGTCTTCAATTCCAGTCCCAAAAGATCAACGCACGCAAGGACAATTTGAATGAACATCCTGATCATTTTGGCTCTTGCACATACCAAAACCCCAGACATAACATCCCACAGCCCCATTTCCTTCCCAGCTTTCCTCCGCGACACCACCACATCCAACTCCATATCTAGTCTTCGCACCGCTGTAAGTCAATTCAAACCACCCGATTCCCCATCCTCTTGCCGTTATCTCTGGAACAAAACAGGTAAGCACATCCTTCAAGTTCCCAACATCGCCATGCCATGCAAAACACCCGCATTGTAAATGCGCTCGAGGTCGTCTGTCGCAGATGTTGAGAAGCGAGGAGAGAGGTTATCGGTAGGGAGGAAGTGTTGAGCGAGAAATGCTTCCGAGGACTAATGCTGTGATCACTGACTTGTTGCGGGAGCAGGCACAATTTCCATGGCAGAGGGCTTGGGATCTCTCTTCTCAGCTCCCATCTTTTTCGCCGCAGGGTTTGTCGAGCGAGCCTTGGAAGAAGCCTTCCCATTTTCCACGACGTTGTGGGACATTTCACCATCCCCGTCATCATCTAGAAGCTCAAACACATCCCGAGGGCGAGTTGCTTTGTAAGTGCGGGGGGAGGTTTCGTCAAGTCGTAGTATTTCGGCATAGAAGGTGGAGGGGGCCCTTCGATTTCCAGCCAGGCCTCGTCATCCTCCTCCTCCTCCTTCTCCTCATCAGACTCTCCATAAATAGGCAATCCCGTCTACCTTCAAGGTCGTGGTCCTTGTCCAGATATGATGGATCCAAGTCGTCATAGGACCCAAGACCATTCAGTATATCCGGGCCGACAGAGTTGAATGTCGCAGAATACGCTCCGATATTTATTCGAGATCGGAGACGGTGTCTGGGGGGTATTTGTGCTGCGGAAGAGAAGTTAGATACAGCAAGCAGGAGGGGAGGAGTTCAGGACGTACAATCTGGAGAGCAATATACGCTTATCTGCGGTTACACGAAAGACGCTCTCGCTCTTCCACAGCCGAGAGCGTCTGAAGAGTAATGTGTGATTCCGGAGACTCGAATTCGGGTGTACGAGAAGTTCGGATCCATATCGTAAAGACTAGTTCTATACTTCTCAAGCGGGTTATCTACGACACCATCATCTGGTAAATTTGCTCCAGAGACGCTGCTTGACAGTGTCTGGTTGTAGTAGATGATTGGTCGACTTCCGCAGGTGGGATTTCTCCCACTTGGTGGTAGGAGTCTGCGAGAGAGTTTGGCGTAGTGAATTGGATTGTGGTTGTGGCTGCCGGTATGCAGGCTTCTGCTGAGGCTGAGGCTGGATATTGTCGGAAGGCCGGAAGTCTGGGACTTCTGGGCGTCGTGAGTGTGCTGAAGCTCGGTCTGCGGATTCGGCAGAGTGTGACGTCGAAGAAGAGGGATGTCGGATGCTTCCAGCCAAGACCTGTTCCGTCCGCTTGGGGTGTTGTAAGGAGGGGCAGAGAACCGCGAGAATGAGGAGGCGCGCTTGTTCTGGTTTGTTGCTGGGCATCTTCCTCTGGCTTCTGGCTTTCTCCCATGCCATCTTCCCTCTCCGTCTTCTTCCCCCTCCGCTGCCTCTGTAGCTCCCCCCTCCATCTCTAATGAATGACCATTCCGCTTCTGTGCTCTTTTTGGTGCATTGTAGTCCTTGGCATCCATTTTACCCCGCTTCGGGATCTTAGGAGTGGATGCGTTGTTGAGATATGGGCTTGTAAGTTTCCCAAGCTCGAATTCCCTCGGTCTCCTCTGCTGTGGAAGCGGCAACTTTTAATTGTCTCACACCAGGTCGATCAATCTGGGCGACGGCTTTGCCAGGCAGCGTGAGAGGTTTGGCGGACTTCGCCTTTCCCCCATCCCGCGTTCTTCCAGCCCCCCCAGTCATGGTGAACTCCCCCATTCCTACCCATTATTCCCCAGACTCCATCGCTCAATCAAATATTCATATCTCTCAACTCGCAGGAGGTGTACCGCGGAGGCCGATTGCTCGACGGAGTTCTTGACGTTTGTGGGCGATGGATTGGTGAGCAATTACTGTGACCCCGAGGGCAGCGAGTACAGGAGTGATTACCGCATCTGCGAATTGATCGATTAGACAAATCCAATACTAGGGAAGCAGAACTCACGTTGCATGGTATCTTGGGGAAAATTGGGAATTTCGCATTCGTATCAACATTCCGTAGAGGGGCAAGCGGAGAATGTCCGTTGACAGTTTCCTGGGCGTTGACGCTGCGAGCGACGTTGTTGTGATTCCTGGAGTGGAGATAGATATTAATCTGGATCTTGTTCCCAATTGGAGTTGTAGAAAGGCGGGCTTACATCGCGGCCATCTGGAGCATGAGGTTGTTCGTATTGATGCGCATCTGCGCGACGTCAATGGCAATCTGCTGAAGTAATTGCCCTTGAGCAGTCTGCGGCAGATGCCTATGATCAATCTCGGTAGCAATAACGGTGCCCGCCTGTTGTTTTTGCCGCGGTCGGGCGTGCATTGTTACAGTAGAGGTGGTGCTGAAGAGAACGACCAGTGTTGTCGCTGCAGCGGCTCTTTTGTTGGGTTGGAAGCCGGAATTCGAGATTGACCCCGCGTCTCAGGTGGGAAAGCGGGAATTGATACAGTATCCCACGTCGACGGTATGTCCTAGGTGGGAATCTGACTTTGTGAGTCCTAGCAGTCGACGTCACGTCCCGGATTGGAAGTCGGAATTTGGACGCGTCGCCTGCGGATGGCGTGGCGCGCCTGCTTCGCTCCGAGTCGCAGCCAGACTTCCTTCACCTTCACCCACGACGACGAAAAGCGCCTTTACTTCTCAATTGCACCTACTCTTTTAGCACAATAGCAGATATTGAGTCTTGCATTACTGTGCCTGCTACTTTTGGACAATAGTAGAGATCCCATTTTGTACCCTCGCATCAGTGACAGACGGATTTTTCCAAGCTACCCCGCCTGCTGCTAGCACAGAATCCGACTCTGCACCTCCTCAACCGCAACAGATTGCTTCATCGCTACCGCGCCTACTGCTTTAGAACAATAGTAGAGACCCAGTTCTACACTTTCACATCAGCCACAGATTTCTCCAAGTTACGAAGTACCGAATGCAGAGCCACCGCAGGTATGCTATCAAAGGCCTGGAAACTGCAAAACCGCCGAATAAATCTCCAGCTCTGGTCCAACCCCCACATTTATCGCTCCCTCCACATTTCCCGATTGTAAATAACAGTATGTATTTGCCGGTCCCGAAGACACTGGAATGGAACACAATGCGCTTAGGGTTGGGTTCGCTAACGCTTTATTATAAGCCGCGCAAAGCGTAATACAATCATCCAAACTGTTGATATTTTCCTGTCGTAGTAGTTCTGAAATACCGGGGTTGGAGCCGGAGCTTTTGCTGGCGAAATTCGTGTAACAGTGGATTTTGTAGGTAAGGGTCGTGCTATTGATGGAAAATGGCGCGTTGGATGCGGAGGTATCGAGGGGGGTGTAGATCTTCCCGTCCGTTACGTTGCAGCCGGAGGAGAAGCTTGAGGTTGCAGCGGACGAAGTCGACGAGGCTGTTGATGTTCGTATGCTGATGCCGCCAGTAGGTGTAGTTGCACTGAGGGTGGAAGCTTGTGTTTGGGAGAGGGGGCTCGTGGAACTCGATTGAGACAAAGGGAACGAACTATTGCCAGTCAGTGGGCTTCGAGTCCCCTGCCTGTATCGCGCGTACCTCTTTTTCTGCCCAGCCAATCCTCCACCAACGCCTCCGCCAACTGCTGCAGCAACTATGACAATTAATACAACCAGAAGAATCCAGAAATTCTTTGGCTTGAGTCCTAGGATGTCTTTCGTCTCCGGTATTCTACTGTCGTATGTGTGTGGTGGGTCCAATTTAGTAGGTTGGCCGGGCGTCACTTCAGGAGCCTTGTGATATTGCACTGCATAATGCTCTGGGAGGTGAGAAGTTGTTAATTCCGGAGCATCCATGATGCCTCGTTCGTTGTGAGATTCAGTCAACGCTTTTTCACAAGTTAGGGATTGCAGACGTTGTTAAGAATGAAAAGAGCCACCTGGCCTATGTCCGCACTCAGCCTCACGAGACTGCATTTGCGCCCGCCGAGCGGACTCAGATCCGATATGAAGTGTAACCACCCTCTTCGCGGTGGAATTGATCGCGGTGCCCCAAAGGGGTTTAGCCAGACTCCGCAACTGAAAAACAATAACACCAACCTCCCTTCTCAATTTTCATCCTCAACCCACCACGGTCCTAACACCCACGATTGATGATAATGAAGGGAGTAGCGGTGTGATCTCGGAGAGTTTTGCTTGATATTAGAAGTCGGATAATAATGGCCTTTCACTTTCAATAGGAAATCTATATCATCTGAAGCATCTGCGACATCTGAATTCCGCATACCTCTTGCCCGAGAATGGAACGCGGTATGGCGTTGAAGTCATAGCCGTGGATGCTCATGATACCCCGCCAAGCTGCAAGACAGCAGTTCTTGCGCCGCCAGCAGGCAAAGTTGGCTGTTACACTCATGATCGTGCTCGTCATCATGATCGTTTCATTTCCGTTGTCATTTCTCACTCTTATTGCTCGGCCTCACTTGACGGATTTCTGGCCGTGATTTTTAAGCACATGGGGTCTAGGTGGAGGAAAAGCAAAGTAAGAAACGACGAATGTGAGTGGCATTTCAACAGGACGGTAAACGGTACTAATGAGTCAACCAGGGGTTAAGCATCCCCATCATTCACGCTTCAGACTTCTTGCTTCATTATCTAGCAGACAAGTGTGTGTCTGAAAAGCTACTGCAGAAGCAGGCAACATCTCAAACGTATCCTCCGAGCACAAACTTCACAGCAAAGGGTGATCAGTCCTTTGTGTGCGGCTCGGTTCCAGTGTTCTCACATCTCTCTCTCTCCCACTCCCATTCCTCCGCCAAAGATTCCCAGCACCTACATACTCAAATTACAAATGAAAACCACTCTCACATCAGCCCTTTCTCACCAAACTCCCAACACCACAATTCGCATAGGCCTGCCCAACCCAGCGTCAGATGTGTCGTTTGACATCACATGCCGCATGCCAAGCAAGCAAGGCACGATTACGATTTCATCTCCCAACGCTCCAACGAGAAGACCTCATACATCGGCAAGGCCCTGTTGTAGCCGGCTTCTCATTTCCGCCTCACCTGCCCTGAAGTTGACTGAACTTTAAACGGCAGCTGCACTCCGCTTGTGCCATGTGTGTGTACGTGAGGTGTGATGTACTATGATGGAGAGTTAGAGAGTTTATCTACGGCATTTGAAGGGGAAGGATGTACGGACCTTTCTTTTGCGTTTGGCGTGGATGGAACGGCGCAGTATAAGAAGAGTGTAACGGCAAGAGTCGCTGGGAGCGCGGAAAATTGTTGATGGTTGGTGTGGTGGGATGATGTTGGAGACGAGCCCGATGTGCCGCGAGGTGAAAGGGCTTGCTTGGTTTTGATGGGATGCGCGGCATGGAGTGTTCAATGCGAATGGTTTGAAGTCAGGGAAGAGGAGTTAGGAATAGTGTGGGTGACTTGAGTGGCAGATTTGAGTTGCGTCGGTTTCGGTGTTGAGAGGAGTTGAGTCTGGGCTTGGTGGCATGCATGTGGCGGGTAAATTTCGGGAGATGGAGAGTAGAAGTAGATGAGTTGTGGCGACGGGATGAGTGGAGTGATGATTTTTTTGATTTGAGATTCGTGGTGTGAGGCCAGGCGGTTCTTTGACTGGTGGTTGTGGATTGGGATGATTGAAGCCGGTGCTGGGACGTTGAAGCGAGTCTCTGCATGGATAGGTTATGCGCCGGTTCTGAATGTAGCAGGGCCCGATGACGGAGGCTGGGTTGAGGCGGTCGAGGCACAACGACATGAGGGCGGCAAAGTGCTGGGATTTGACCAGAGATGGTGGTGAGGTTGCAAAGTTCACCGAGGCAGTGAAGTGAGGCCTCGTTGGTAAAGCCTTATGAATGGATGATATGGCCCAATCATGATGTCCCCCGGTCGTTGGGGGTAGCCGAGAAGCCGAGGTGGTGTGGTCTTGAGAGCTTTGTGGCATTCGAGTCAAAGATTGTAAGTTGTCAAATGAAGATGAGGCGAGTGGTGCTGAAAAACTGGTGAAGTTCAAGTCCAAATAAGAAAAAGACCAGAATATCTGCTTAGTTTCAGAATCTCATCTAACGGTGATGATAGAAAATGGGACTCACCTGGGGACTTCGGAGGACGTGGAGAAAATGCCAATTTTGCGATTTTCGACGATGAAGCTTGGCGTGACTTGCGTTCACCGGTCGAGTCATGAAGGTTCTGGGGGATCTAGCATGATGTGCTCCGTCTGTCGATGTGTGGTCGTTGCGGCAAAAGATTCACAGGTGTAAGAGGTTGTGGGGTATTGAGCTTTGGAAGTCTATAAACAACAAGCATCGTGTCAGTACATGTTAACAGTACTCAGAGCGATGCTGGAATGAAGTGGCAAAGTACTAGTCCAAAGCAAAGTAAAAGCATGAAAACACGCAGATTAGGGGTCTGATGTGGGGGATACAAGCGACTTCACTTCCAGTCATGTTGGTTCTAAGGGCAATGGGTGTCGCAAAGTTTCAAAAGAGAAGATATACATACGTAGCATCATCTCACCACCTTCTGTTTTGTTGTTGACGACAGTCAGTCCAGGTTTCCATGGGATCCAGGCTCCAGAGTCCAGGGTCCAGGTTCCAGTGTCCAGGTCCGGCTCCAGATCCAGGTCCAGTCCAAATGGGCAGAGTCCGGGGAAAGTCAAGTAGTGTTCATGGAGTGACACTCATATTGGCATCCCTTGCACGGGGGCAAATGTATGAGTTGCATTGTCTTAATGAAGAGAGCAGCGCTGGAAGAGAGACGGCGGAGGAGTGGTATTTTTCAGATTTGCCGCAATGACACCGGAGACGAAGAGGATGAGGGGTTCTTGCTGAGAATACTCATCGAGACGCAGGTGAGAAGACAAGTTGAGATGATGTGGAAACTCAAAAACTGGTGGCTAGCCAGTGACGTTTGTCTGATTTTCCTCTGTTCACATTTTGAAGAAGGAGAAGAAGATATGGAGCATCATACAAAATATATATCACAAGTGTGACTCACGGACAACAAAATCAATTCTCCTGACTAGGAAGTTCTCAAATTCAGCTGAGTATTTCAAGTTCTTTAAGTGAAAGGTTTTGGGACACAATTTTGGTGTCACCGTCATGACACAGAAGTTGCGGGAGTGACATATTTGGCGCCCGTGAAAGGCTTGAACTTTCAAGCCAGGCTACAGCTGATCAGAGGGACGCAAGTCAATCAAGAGCTGAGCTTTCCACCTCCAATGTTCCATTGGCCCCAACGATCTCCCTCATAATCTGTGAGTGAAACGAGACATGAGATGAAGCGGCCCATTAGCAGAGAAGCATTCTGGGGTTTAGATCAGAAGACGCACACGATATCTGGGAGAGCTGCCTGGTGACAATAGCCAGTTTCAGGATCAGATACAAATTTCAATTGAACTCTGCAGCTGGGTGAGTCCTCGACGTAAGTGCACACCCACGGCGATGAAATCTCGCAGCCTGCGAGGCTGCCACCGAACTGCCTGTCGAATGAATGTGGTAATAAGACACTCGCTCCTATCCGGTTCTGGTCGTTTGGCATCCATCGTCCCCCCACGCCTGTTAGAGACAGTCGATCTGCACTATATATCGGACCCATTGTATCAGGTATTTCATGGGTGGCTCTGCGTATCAATTACAAATTCAAGCTACTAAGGTTTAGGAAGCACTGCAAACCTGCCTGCTACCCCTGAAGCTAGTCCTGACAAGGCAAACCCTCCAAAATCCTCTCGCTTTCCGGGAGGCGGTACCGTGGAGTGAAGCTGCTTAGTTATACACAACGTAGGAGCTACTAGGGTGATGTTGAAGTTGGAGTCTGGAATACGGGGGAGCTTCGAGACATCCGAAAGATACAGGTTTACAAACTTAGGGATCCTTTAAAAGAAATCGAAATTTGAGACCTAGTGTGGTCTTATGTGGGTTCTGATTCACTTTTGAACAAATAATGAAACATTTTGAGATGTTTGGAGGAAGGTACTGTAAAATTGAAATACAATTGCGGGGTGAAACAATGCAGATGGTCGAAGAAAGAAGTTGTAATCTTGAAACATGCGGTCGCACCGAGAGGACATGCAGGTCTCAATTCTGTATTCTCGCAGCCTGAGTGAGAAAGCTCGATGGAATATGAACAACCTTTATCCCCATCAATTCTTCAACTCACGCTCCTTCGCATATGCCTCAATACGCCGCAGCACGCACGTGAGATTCTCAGCCCAAGAGCCACGATGTCCTCCCACCCCACCACATTCAAGAGCCAAGCCATCTCGGCCTCTTTCCACTACCGCCCAACCAGAGATGAGCTGAAGACCATGCGGCGTCTTATCAAGTCGCCGGGTTCTCAGCCTTTCCGGTCAAAGTCCAAGTCTAGGCCTGCCAAGTATCCACACCCAACGCATCCTGACGACCTTATCACTTTGTTTGACTGGCCTCGAGATGTCCTCAATGTTCCGATCCGCAACGGTAGGAAAAAGGAAAAGTTTGGATATTTGTTATTGAGAAAGGTGCACGAGCGTATTGCAATCCTCGTGAAAGATGAGATTGACCAAGTGGACCACGACAGCAGAAGCGAAGACAAGAGCCAAAGCGAGACTGAATTCTCACAGAGATTGACCAACAAGGAGGAGGAGGAGGAGGAGGAGGATTTCGATGAAGAGAGTGACGGACATGGCGATGAGAAAGATGGTATTGGACTTGACAGCAAGGGACCGAGTCGGAATTCGAGTGAGCAATGGGTTACGATTAAGAAGGAGGAGGAGGAGGAAGACGCTGGTAGACATGGCATTAGGGATGGTGATGGACATGGCCACGGTCATGGTAATGGGGACCAAAATCCAATTCAGACCTGGAGTGGACCACGGGTCACTGTCAAGCAAGAGCAAGTGGATATTGATACGGACAAGCCTGCTGGAACTCCTACGGCAACAATCGCTCCCGAAATCGAACTCAACTCCGAATCCGAAAACAAACAATTCGCAGAGCCAGCCAACAATGGATTCGCTTTCCCCCGCCTATCCTGGCCCTCCGTCAACCAGACAATCATCTTCATATCAATCTTCGCCGGCATCTGCCAAAGCTTATCGGACCCTTTTGCTGTCATGCTCAGCCACCTTGCATCGTGGGTACCCTATCTCATCTCGCTCTGTATTAAACTGCATGACCCAATCCCGCTACTCATGGAGTTTGTGTCAAAGCTTTGGAGTCCATGGTCTCAGGCAGTCCTAGGAAATCTAGGAAAACAGGTGCAAGTGTGGCTGCGTGACTTCTGGGCATGCGCAATGACGAAAAATGATGTAGGAAACACCGGAGAGACAGCTGCCAGCGACACTTCCACCTCCAGCATATCGACCAAGAGCGTGCCATACACAGCAACGACGGTTACCACTCTGACTACCACAACGACGACAACGGAAACTGTCATCCAAACATTGCCGACGCCTGCAGCAACGGTGACAAAGACAAGATACCGAGTAACGACCGTGACAGCGCCTCCAACTCAAACGCCAATGCAGCATCCAGACCACCAGTCGGACTGTTCATTTGCATGTGTCTCTGACTGCCAGCGGTGGAAATTTGCGTTGGCCATTGCAGTGATATTGGCAGCGGTGGGATGTTGGTGGAGCTACAAGTCATGGGCTCGGAGGCAGCGAGTTAGTCAAAGCTGTAAGTACTTGGGAACATTACCTGGGTTTGAAGGCAGCAAGAGCTTACTGACATGTTGTGATAGTGCGCAATGTCTTGAGAGCTCCACCAAAAGGATTTGTTCTCGATTTTGATAGGAAGTTGGCGAAGATTGCCGAGCCGCCAAGGGAGGGAGATGGTTCTGAGTGAGGGGTGCAGTGAGGGAATTTGGGAAATACGGAGCGCGATAGGAGTGAAGCGTGGTGGAGATGAAAGAGCTTGCTAGGCGGAGAGAGACTTGAAGGTGCCGGTGGAGGACTCTTGCCACGCCTCGTGTTGGACGTTGTTGTCTAGATGCGGAGGTAATCAGAGGTAATGAGGTACTGCAGGAGAATGTAGCGGGGTAGCAGTTCCTTATGTCTCTTAATTACTTTCAAGGTGACAAGGATGGGAGAATGGGAAGATGGGAGGATGACTTTTGACTTTCATACGGCACGACTCCAAAGTATTTTCAATCCAACTATTCATTCTTCATTGCGGAATGCTCAGCTTTTTGGATGTAGTAAATGGTTGGGTCAGAACAAACTCGTCTTCCTTCACACTTCTCGCTGCTGCCCATCTCAAACGATTAGACAGAATCAAGACTTCGATCTTGAGACCTTATTTGAACTATCTTCTTAGTTGTCAAATCTTTGAGGCTCCGTATTATTATCGTCGAAGCCCCGCCGTACCGATCGTCTAGTTGCCGCGTGGTCGTTCCAGCCCTCGCGTTTTCTAGAGTGTTAAAAACATACATAAAGTATTTAGATGCCAACGCAGAAAAGAATATTCCTTGAGCTGTGGAGAAGCGCAATTATCAATCTGCTTCAAAAAGGGATAAAAATGTGGAAAGATGAGCAGGTCTGGCAATGATTTTAGCGGCTTCGCTTATTTCAGGGGCTCCAGCACCTGATTTGCCGGTCGTCAGCGTTGTGAAGTGCACTACTGCACTCATCGCCAAACTTTTCGAAATAGAATGGGAAATAACAATATTAGACCGCGTGTGGTCATTTTGCGCGTTCAACTTTAATCTGAAAGGCCGCCGATATGCATATCCCCTTGGGCTGCCTGGGAGGAACGGTTCAACACAGGCTTCCACAAGTGATATTGATGAGGAGATTTGTGGAGATGTGAAAGATGGAAAGCTTTAACGTGCTAAGATCTTGCTGCTGAGTTCCTCGGTTGACTGGCTAAAAGTTAATGGATGTGATGAATGAGATGACAACTTTGAGATCGACTTTACGAGTACAGTGAACCTGAAAGGCTTGTGATATCATGGTACTTCCTGTAATAAAGTCCGGCATCAATGAAACGCTAAATGCGAAGATGTAAACAGAAAGATGCCCTCCCAAGAAGACACTTTCGGCTTCATCTTCGCCCCAGCCGAAGAAGCCTACCATGTACTTTTCAATCACATCTCCCGTCATCTAGGTCTTTGACCTTGTATTCCACGCTCTCGGTTTTTCCACTGGTGCTATTTCTCACTCTTTGAGTATCTCATGAAGCAACTTCAGTAGCGTCTTAGTCTCGCTAGTGCAGTTCTTGACGATGTATACTTCTGAAGAAGGAGTGCTGTCTGACAATGTCGACATCACACCCCATGATGAGGCTACGTGATCGCTGGTTTTGAGAAAGGGGCACCATGATTGCGGTACGCGGACCATGGCGGTGCTGCGATTATCGCCAGTGCCTCTTATAACCTTGGTCGTCGAGGGCAGTATGGCCTCCAAGTTTCGAAATTCTTCCCATAATACTTGCTTGGGCTGGTAAATCGGCCCGGTTCTAAATATAAGCCATCGATCATCGTTTCGCTGGAACCTCTTGATTCCGAATACATAATAAGGCTCCGTAGATTTATATGGAGGTCTTCAAAAATCGGCGTGAGAAGCTTCCGCTGTCCAATCAGGAGCCCAAGATGAACCCCATATATTGTGACTCCATTTAATCTTAGGTTGCTTCTCAATAGATCAGCCACAACTTGATCACTAAAGCAGATATGCATATCATTTATAACTCAGGCTTTGATGAATGCCATAGAAAAATAATCTCAAGGCGGACTAATACATCCCAAGGTGGCGAACCTTTCCCCTTGTTTCCCCTGCCTCACCCAAAATCCCTCGGCTTCCCCGACCTCGAGCGATGAGCAAGTACCATTCTCGCCGAAGTTCGAACGCTAATACAACGAAAGATCAAAACGCGTTATTCACTATTGAAATCGAATCTTGGTCATAGGAACAGGGCGTCAACAGTTCCGTAATCGATTCCTTGACTGGTATGAACCATCTGGTCGTGATGAAAGATATCAGACTCTTCAAAACCCCCGATGGATGGAGCATCAAGATTTATCAAGCTGAAAAGTTACGGATGAGACATTGGACGACACACATGTCAACTTCAGTAAGGCGAAGGACTGGAGGAGCACTGTTTTTGGCCCATGAATTCCATCACTTTCCTAAGGAGGGCGCGCACGAACGCTGGGATAGGATCTGGGTTTGATAAATCATTACAATTTACTTTTCATTCGTAATAAATCGCTTCTTCAGTGCCCATCATCTCAAAATGTGATATCAGCCGGATCAGGCTCGCCAGAGTCTAACACAATTTTGACTGGGGGATTCGCATACTTTGCTACTGGTACTGGTACTTGCATGCAAAGCCAATGCTCACCTTCAACTGGTTTTATCGTATAATGTTTCCCGATTTGACTCACACTCTCGCTCTTCTGCGGTTGACTAAATGGTGATATTGCCTTTGGTTCGAAGACCTTACCCTGCCCATCCGCAAATCAGCCCTACATGTATCCTTAAGAGAAATTGCTCGGGGGTCACTAGACGTCTAGGGAAATTACATCCTGGATAATTTCGTAGTAACATGCCCATAGAATGATGATTCCGGAGTCTCCCCCAATATATCTAGCCCAGATGTTCACGGAGACATTCATTGCAGGGCGGCTGGGTTTGGCGTGAATTTTAAGATTTTACGAGGACAGAAGCTGTTTAAGTCTTGCTGGTTGAAGGCATCGACGATCAGTAATAACACTGAGCAGAAAGGAGGAAATGCAGGTCCCAGCTGTTGTATACAGATGCAGCTTCAATGGGAGGCAAATTTCTAACGCTTCCGCTTGCCCAGGTCGAGTGTTCCACCTTCGAATTCCAACCAAAGCAGCTATATTTTTGAGAATCGCGCATCCGGCACTTGAATTTTCGGTCTTTCAAATGCAGGCAGGGGTTTCTGTTCGACTCCACCAAATTTCCCATCCAGCATCAGTTCCTCTCCGTTTGCGTGAAGCTCCCTCCACAAGGACAACAGCGCACTCAAAGGCATCTTTCCAAGTTCCATTCTTTCTTGCACCCAATTTCACGCCATATCACTGTCCCGAACAGCTACCTGGCACCCGCGCCAGCTCACAACCGTCCCGCAACGCTTTGGTAGCAAGCCTCTGGCCATTATGCCTTGGAATCAATCAGGGGTTGATAAAGAGTTAAACATTACGCTTTGGAACCTTAACTCTGTGCTTGCATACATATCAGATCGCTTGGGCAGGATCGCATTCGTGGGCAGTGCCAACAGCACTAGAGACAAAGCAAAGATCAACGCCATCGTCACCGAGGTCTTCGCAATGAATCAGGACCTGTTCCAAGCATCAGCCACGTCTGGCGCCGACGAAATCCAAAAGTCTTTACGAAGCTATGTGAGTTATTGGACATCTAACTACGCAGAGCAAAGTTGAAGAGACCAAAGAACCCAGATCCGCAGCAGTATCCAGAAGCCGCTGCCCACGTCAAGAACCAGCAGTCGTAAGCTCAAACGGCCCCGCCGCTAAAGACTAAACCCAGAAGATTCCGCCATCAGCAGAAATTATGGGAAGATATTATCCTAGACCTAGTGTCAGTCCCCACTATTCAGCCCGTCGAATCATCATCATTTCCCACGGCATCTGGCGCCAGCAGCGGATCCAGCGTGTCGAGTACTCAAGCCTCAGACCAATTTATTTCAGCTATTTCCGTCAGCGCTGCGTCTTCTTCTATTCATACGACCTCACCTGATCTAAGTGCCAACTAATTCCCTAGGGCCTCGAAGGTATTCGCTTCTTCGGCGTGCTCGCGCTCGAACCAGCCTCAGCCAACACACTCCTCCATCGCTCCCGTACCATCAACTCTACGTCTCACGAGCTTCCTACGAAGGCACGCCGTCTGCTCCCTTCTGTTCGTCCCTCCCAAATCAATGGCTTTGCATACAAAACTCCTACCAAAGTCGCGCCTCAAGAGTCGCGCGAACTAGGGGGCGACGATAAAATGATGGATGTTCTACCATCAGTTCCGAACCGACAGCTCAATATGCAGGGCAAGTGTTCTCTAGTATTTCATGAGGTATTCAGGTGATGGCCGAATGAGGTGTTTGAAGCGCTTCAATTGTAGTATGTTTGGAGGAAGAAGTGTCTGCAGTCAGACAGGTGGGTCTCGATGGGATGTGTTGATTTTGTGGATCGTGGCGTGTGTTTGCTGCCATTACGGCTTTCCAACTGCGTTTCTTTTTTGTCATGTCGACCACAAGTAGCCGGGCCTGTTACATCTATATACATCATTGTTGGATTTGTGAAGCTTTGACGAGTCTTACTATTTGTGGTCCCTATGACAATCTTCTATCCCAAAACTGCATTATATGTTGTGAAGTGACTATCTTCTTTCCAAGCCGTCCTTATCACGCACTCGATTCTTTACCCGACGATGGGTACAGGCTTCGAGTTATTCCTGACACCAGCACCGTCACTCTCCCATCCTGTCGATACTCCAACCCTGCTGTCTTAGAATCCTCGAAATTCAAGCCTACTACCCTCAAATGGGCTCAAAAGCTCCACAGTCTCGTTTTCTGTCGCGCCAGCATCACGTGTAGACTACAATAGGCTCAGCCTCAGGGGTCCTACCTTTAATTTACGCTCAACACCATGAATTGTAGACCTCTATAGACACAAATATATCGATGGTTTGCCCCTATGCTAGCACCTGTGATCTTGCCTGACATTTTCAACAACATTAATATTTGCAGAGCGATCATGCGTGAATCGTGCATCGCCACGAGCTTCGTCTCCTACTGTTCTCCCTCTCCTGCAAGGCTTGTATTGAATGTCTCTTCTCACGTGGAGCGCCTCTTCTCGACGCATCTTTCTCCCTGACATGCTTCCGTTACGATCCTCCGAGATGCGTGAAATATAGGGGCTGTTTCAATGTTTGGTGTTCAAATATACTTCGATCTTCAATAGTAGGTGATATCAGTTCTCTTTGTCTTGCCTGCACCATTCCACTAATGTGGAGCTTCTGAAAATCGCCTCCTGAGCTACTGCAATCATGCCCGTCCTGGTCATCGGATGGGCCAAAACCTCAGCATCGCAGGTGTAATCAGTATGTTAACAAGACTGATCGTGCTGCCCTCGGAGCAATCGTGGAAGTGCTCTTTCGGAAGCAGAAGTAGAAGCTTTAATTTTGGTCTGATGCTGATGACATTTCAAAATACCAACAACTCCAGCGTAGCGCACGCGAGTAACTCACAGAGTACGATGAGGCTTGCGGAAATGCCCAACCATGGCAACAGTAAGCGTTTGTGGAAAGCTACCAACGACAAACTCCTCTCGATTCACAAGATATCAGTTTTTCCCAACAATGACTACGATGGATCTTCGCCTCATATGAGACCGAAAATGCGAAGTATATCGTATACTGATCTTAAGAACGAAAGATGGGATACCCATATGATTTATGGCCAGGCGGCTTGCTGAATTGTCGAGATTTATGTGGAGAACAAGATCGACATAATCGTGCAAGTAATTAACGTCGAAGTAATATAAGCCTTCGTCGCTGGTGAGCTAGCACGTATGTGAGCCGAGGCAGGCCATTTTAACAACATGGCATAGTTTGTGGGGGGGAAATGAAAAAGACTTGGACCGACAGGTAGCAACTCGTTGAGAGTTAAGAGGTTGTGCACGAGGCCAAGGGATACTTTACTAGAGGCAAAGCTGCCCAGTCATATGTTCGGCTCCGAGGCATGAAAATATTAGACGGACGGGATGAATAGTCTTATTGTCTAAAAAGGAGTCAGAAGACGGAAGCTACGGAACGAAACACGGAGGACTTGTCGGGAGTTTGATAAATAGCAGCTACAGCAGAGATGCATATATAAAAAGAAAAATCGGTTGCTCTTGCTATGAATATGGATAGTTCCTCAGAAGTTCAGGGTGTGTGAGTAATAGTGTTATGATTGTTTCGGTCGAAGGAAAGGTTTTGTACCACGACTCGCTGTCTCGGCGTGCTGAATACATTTTCGGAATATTTTGAAAAGCATCCTCTTGAAGTTGGCAACGCGCTTGCTGAAGATGTAACTTTTCTGCTCTGGCTTCCTCGGTGCTGTGTTCGCGCATTTGCCCCCTCACATGCCTCATTGGGATTTCCGATTGTTGTTGAGTTAGGTTGCATTGGATCTCCCACTTACAAGTTTGAAGGCATCAGACAGTAGCTCAGATGTATAGAAGAATTCATACATTTTGGCTGGTAGCTCCACCAAGGGCTTCTTGCAGCAAATAATAGATGGGAGGAAAAGCCAGGCGAGTGGTGTACGTCGAAACTTAGTCCGTTATGAGCCAATGAGTTATACGGGCGTAGACCCAGTACAAAACCCAAGGCCTCTATGCTTCCCGTACTTCTTCGTAGTCCAAACCAAGTCTATCAGTTATACATTGATCTAATAGACAAAAAAACAAAACATTCTAGCTGCAGTTGACCGCGGATCGCTTTCAGAATTTCAGACCCAGTGACCGCTTCACTTGATAATAGAATGGTATGAATGATTGAGTTCTTCAGTGACAGGAACTCAAAGTGACTAATTATCTTGAACAGTGCTACTCATATGGTAACAAGAAGCTCCCTTCACGGTAATCATCTCATCTTTATTGAACCTTGATGATATAGCCCACATTTCATCACAGGTCGGACTGGCGGTGGAAAGGCATGAAGCCGAGTGACTGAGCGAGCTTTACTTAGCTTAAGCCCCTAGATGATGGTTGTTAGTTTACGGGAGTGTCAACGACGAGGAAGGTAGGCCTCTTAACATAGTAGACGATCGTTGATGGGGAAGAAAAATGAACCATTGAACTAAACTCGTAAGTACTGGTTTATAGGCCCGCATGCTGACGTTAACATACATAGAGGCTCCAAGCACAAACGATCGTATATTGGGGCCCGCGAGGTCCGCAACTATCGGTTCCATTGTCGACTCTAGCACCAGAGTCGGAGGAATGCCAGTCATTTTGAAGGTATGTATCTATCAGACATGCTTTGGATCGTAAATTAGATTGTTTAAGGTGATGCTTGCGTTGGGACTCACCTGGCTGTTCTGGTTCACAAGACCACCACAGTATAGGCAGAAAGAGCACTGGTGGAGAAAGATAGTAACGATTGCAGAAACCCTAACCCAAGACGTTTTTACTCCATGGGCGTGGAACTGGAGTCATCGGGGCCAAGGTTTAGGGTAGAGAAATGTATTGGGGAATCTCAAGAAGAGGAAATGGCTTGTTTAAGTCACAGGTGGTCTCCACAAACGGATGAATATGTGGTCCTAATCGCGTGGAGGCCGTGGCCTCTGACCAGCGAGCCTCCTTGTCAATTTACTGGGTCACCTTCGAGCAGCTAGATTACTGCGGTAGGCTTCCAAATTAGGACTAGATAGAAGTCAGGTTTACGTGGCATCTTGTAGAGCTTGGATTTGCACCTTAGACCATGAGTAAAATCGTCCACAGCCCCAATTAGGTCATTAGAATCCCCAACTGATACCTTGAAACATGAATTCAGGCACGATTTATGCAGATATTTAAGCACTGATCTTCGAAGCATTTTCACCTCTTGATCACTCATTCTCATCGTTCCGTGCCCAGTATTGTCTCTATTCATCATGCTCGATGACCCCCAGTTCTTTACCTCCAACTCATCCTCCGCCTCGTACAGGTTCGCAGAATTCCCGCCACTCGGTGGAAAAGCCGCAAAAACAGAACGTAGAGAATTTTTCAGCTGTTCGTCGTAATAGAGCTCCCCCAGAAGTTGCGTTGATTCACAACCATGCACCCGACAATAATTCCTTCTTATTCTGTTCACTCGCAGATTTCCTCTGCTCCGACGACTCCAGGTGTTCCCTAGCAAACCTGAATCTCCAAACCCTGCCAAGCTTAAAAATACAGCTGTAATAGCACATATACCGTTGTCTATTTTGACAAACAAGATCGATGCGCGCGTGAACGGAAGTCAAGGAGACATTCCGGAAGTGATTGAGTAGATCAAAATAGAAGCCGGATCATCAACGTCCTGGATTACAAGACAAATCCAAACCCTCAGAATACACAATCTACGGCCTTTGAAGCAAACATTCATGCCACACCCCTCTTCCTTAGCAGCGACGCAGTCACAGCAAATTTCTCTCGAGTTCAGAAGGTCGCTCATGATGAGCGCTATACTGCAATGTACGAAGATGGTGGAAGATGATGGGAATATCGCTCTCCAAAATCAATCAACATTTTGGGTGTAGAATTGAGGGCAGTCTCAGCTATGTAGTCTAGAATCTATTTCCTACCAAAACATATTTTAGAATCCAGTCAAAAAGGTTCGTCAAACACCCCCATCTCTGGTCATGGTAACTTCAGAGCTCCTCCCGGAAATGGTAGAGTCATATACGACTCAATTCTGGCTCGTGGGGGTCAATCTTTATTCCAAAAGGAGGCTGGGTGTTCTTTAGCCCATTGAGGTTCTCCCAGCATGCGCTCATTATACCACGGGGCGTAGTAGCTGAATAGTTGGTACCCGTACGCAAAGCTCATACAACGTGTGTACTATTTTCCACAGCTATCATTTTTCAGGGATGACAAAGCCATACACGAAGGCAAAGATACGTTTGAGTTCGAACACGAACGATGTTCGAACTCCAGCGCATCCTACAGGAACTAAGAATGAGAGTCTCGTGGGAATATACAGATGCTCCGTATCGAGCTTGAAGATTTCCGAGTTCGTGATGTGATCTCAGAATCGGTGGTTTCGCTCTCCGGCTGCTTGGCGTCGTCGCCAAATTTTACGGTAGATTTGAGTCCATCAGCGGAGGTTCGGCTTACGGACGCTCCCGACGATTCTTTAAGGGATATCACTTGGAATTTTTAGTTGGAGACTAAGCCTGACGCTTTCAGCACTTCAAAGCACTTCGACTGCCGATATCATCATTCTCGACACAGTAGCAAAGGCGCCATCACTTGGTGCAGTTTCCAGCTTAGGTGGTTAAAAGAAAGTCCTACTATATCCGATCACTCTGAGCCCATTTCTGAGATCATCCCAGGTAGTATTACAGCCCCAAGTAAGATGTTGTCTGTGTTTATGGAAGCCATGGGACACTACCACGCCCATGAAGCTTTGGCACTGACTCGTTGTCACCCACATCTTTATCTGCCACGACCTGGGCAATACAACCAAGAAAATATACATCTACGTTTCTTCGAGGAGTACAGCCCACCGTCCTAAGCCAGGGCTACATTGTCGCTCATTTTGCGTCCTCGGAACATGAAGAAGCCACTGGATTCCACGATGATCGCCTACTATCAACGCCATGGACAGTGTACGTATGCGACGAATCTGTTGTAAGGCTCTTTCTCTGGTTCAAAAATCATACTACTCTTGTGTCTGCCTTTCTTCTTGACATCTCCATTCTCGTTGTCTTCCATGTGTGGGCGTCCAAGATTAGCACAGGCATCGCTTCAGGCTACGAGCCCCTTAATGAGTTGCCAAGGGAAAGACGTGCAGCCTGTTTAGGCCATGGAGATCATACGGGTAGCTTCTTGCGAGCTGGTTCTTCTCTTTTACATATGTTCGTATGTCGTGTTGCGAAGTCAACAACCCAAAGATCAGAAAGGGCTGCTCGCTTGTTCTGCTCCACTTTCCCCCTATTTTCGGAGGGTGAGATCATGACCTGACCCCAAGCTTACAATGAATGAAGCGAGAAAATTTAAAGGTGAGGCAAGAGAATGCCCGTGTGATGAACGGGATTGCCTTCAGAGCCTCCACAATACAAGCACTCATTGCGCATTCCTGATCCTTTTTGTTGGCGCCCCAACCTCCCTTACGCCGCGGTGTGACAAATACATTGGTCGTTGACAGGATACTGTGCACTACATTTATTCTATTACACACGGCGTGGTACTTACCAACGGAATCATCATCTTTTAACGAATGTGAGCATCCTTTGAGATGGAAGCTGGCAGTCTACTGGATGGGAAGATACACGACTACCTCCCGAAGCATAGCTAGTTCTAACAATGTAAATGATGTGAATTTTGCTGACCTATGCTATAATACCAGTCTTCCTTGAAAGAATTGCGAAATGTAAATGAACGAGATACGCCAGCCTATCATACTTGGCACCTCACGAGCATCACCAACAGAACAGGAAATAACATCAGATCAAAAAGACAAGATCGAAGCAGATGCATCCATCCAAAGAAATGGAAGTCCCCGTCAAACATTCGGCACCGAATCTCCCATCCGACCGTCACTTAAATCCCCAAAACTCATCCTTCAAGTACCACTCATCCCCATGCTCCAACTGTACTCGCCCCTTTCCCTTCGCCGATGTACTCATTCCCCTATCATCCCGCGATGCCCATCCTCCCATCATACCACCTACCCCATGGCTATTAACGGCGGTGTTGATGTTGACATCCCAGGCTTTAGAAGATACAGACGGAACAGGCGGAGATATTACGCCAACTTGCAGGGCCTGGAATTGAGAAGCCAACCCTGGATCCAAGTTCGAGTTGAGGTACTGGCTATTAGTGTTCTGCACATGTGTCAGAGGGAGCTCCTGCGACGCGGGAGGAGCCAGATAGCGTTCTTTGTGTGGGACTGTGGGTATGAAAGGGACAGAAACGGACAAAGTGTTGTCATTGCCGTCATCTGAGTCGCAGCTAGTGACGTCACTGACGGCTTCGAAGTGCATAGCAGAATCAACAGCAAAAGCCTGGGGCACCAGGGGTAATTGTTGCTGTTGCCATGCTGTAGGCCATTGCTCATCCGGAGACAAGGGCGTGAGAGGAGTATTATTGGTGGCTACAGAGGGGGAATTGTTACTGCTGTTGCTGTGACTGTCATGAGAGCTGGAGCTGGTGATGTCGCTGGTCCACATTCCTAACTGCGGCGCCGAGGGCATGGGTGGCTCGGACGATTGTTGCTGTTGCCATATGGGACCGGCAGACCAGCCGTCGACTGCGGGGGTATCGCCGTCGACGGAGACGGAGTCAATGCTGCTATTGCCATCCGAGTCACGATTGGTGACATCGATACCCTCAACTAAGCTCATTGAAGCATCACCCTGTCCCGCAAAAGCCATGTCTGCTTGTTGCAATTGCAATTGCATCTCCGGCGATACCCAGCTTCCACTGTCCTCCATATTCAAAAAGGCAGGCTGGTTCGGCTGTAATGAGGAGATCGGCATGGGAATCGGCATCTGCATGGGCATTAGCATCGGCACCGGCGGCGTCATGCTGGCATATTCGTCGAATTGAACTCGATCTTTAGCTTCCATCAGTACAGTCTCCCTTCTCCACACCCAAGACTTTTAAACTTACGAGGCTTCCTAGGCTTCCTGAGATAATAAATCCGGTCGTACAATTGATCCGCCAGCTTCGCCGAAGAATACTCTTCTGCGTCAAACTCATTTCCGTGGAATACCAAGTCGACGCGGGGTAAAACAAGATCGGCATGGGCACGAACCGCTGGTCTCGCCGTTTGGTTGTTTTGTAACATTTCGTTTGTGATGAGGCGGATGGTGCGGCGCTGGCTGGAGGACCAGTGGAGAGTGAAGGAGGTAGGACGAGCATTGATGCGGCCGATGTTGGCGAGAATCGTGTTTCTGTCCTTGGAGTAGAGGTGAGCTGGGTTCGTGGTCATGGGTATGATGCTGATGACTTACTGCGGGGATGGGAATCCTTCTTCTGCCCCTTCTTCTTTCTCGGGCAGACATTTTGTGGATGTTTGATGTGGTGATATAGAAGTAAGGCCGAGGGTGAGAAGGATTGGGTGTGATCAGTACAATAATGCGAAGTGAAATGGGAATGAGAATGAGAAGGGGTCGGGGTGTGGTCTGTAGTTTGATATTGATCAATCTATCTGAACTGCCGTTAGGTTTTTAGCAAATATCAAGTGTGGAGAAGTAGCACGCCAACGACGTAAGTCCAGAGCGAAAATTACGCATGCCTCAGACATCTCTCACGAGCCGAGACAACGGTTGTTCAAACAGGCGTCGCATAACATGTTCCTTTCCAGACGGCCATAGACCTCTCTCATTCAACTCGGACGTAGTCTGAAATATAATCCAAGTCAATAAAAACAGCACAAAATGGGACACACGGCGGAAGAAATCGAATTGCCAGAAGCTGTCTCCGAACGGCCCCAAATCGCATTGAAGTAAACAAACGCAACGGGCAGCAGCTCAACAGCGGCGTGGCGTGACGTGACGTGACAATCCACGAACGAACGAAGGATCGGGGCGCATGAACTCGCCGGGAAGTCACATGCAGGCGCAGAAGCTGTGCAGAACCTCAGATACGCAAGGAATTTCAAATTTAGGAGAGCTCGAAAATCTGAAAGATTTCTCGATATATGACGACTGAAAGAATAAACTTTTGAGGACTCAAGAGAATGGTTGTGAAATATGTCGAGAATGAGAGGGGTTGGCAGGCGCCCCGCTAACCTGAAGCAAGGGGGGAAAATTTCGAGCTGAGGCAAGACAACAAACGAGGTAAGGAGTGAAGAGACGGTGAGCGTGGGGAGATATACCTGCAGCGTGCAGGTATATATGCTTGCAGCTTGCAGTCTTTGCAGTTACGAACCTGTGCCGTGACTTCCAGCTTATCATTATCTGGAACTCGCACTCTGGAAGAGATGCCGCGAGAGACAGGACACCAGGTGCCTGGAATGTGTTCGCGCACGCCTTGGTTTCAGACATCGGCATCCAACAGGGACAGGATTTGCGACTTGGTCTGAAGAAGATAATGAATGAAATTTGACAGATTGGGAGAGAGCACCGAGAGGTAGGTGATCTGGAAAATGGAGAAAACGGAGAAAACGGGAGGAACCGAAAAAAATGAGACCATGAGGACCTGGAAAAAAAGGGCCAAATGCAGACTCACCATCTCCCGATAAGAGGTAGCATGCAACCAAGGCCATATAGGGACCTCTGCCCTTGGCAGCATTCTCCATGTCGTCTTACCCTCAACCTCGTCCCCCGCCACCCTCGGAAGAGATGGCAACCCCCAACATCGCCGCCGACTCCAATCCCCAACCCAACCCCAACCTCGAAGACCATCTCTCCCTCCTCCGCAACACCTTCCCTCACACCAGCAGCACAGATCCAGCACATACCACTTCGGCGCTCTGCGGCCTGCCAAGCATCAATTTCAGTATTGACATCTGGGCCGTACCACGATGGTGGAGAGACGATGGAGGGGTTGTAAGGAGAGCGTCGGGATCTGCAGACATGGGGGGATATCTCCTTAGCAAGGGAAGCTGGCCTCTGGTATGTATTATTCATGTTCGGTGGGAGGTGTGTCTGACGAGACTACCAGGGCAAGATGACTCGCGAGGAGGAAGCGTGGTCGGATGATGAGGTTGAAGGTGTAGCGCGCAAGCAAAGAATCCCCAAAGGTGGGCTGGACCCCCATACCAACGCCTTTGATCGAAGGATCGAAGAGATTGTCGCAGCAAAGGATGCTGAGCGCGCTGCAGCCACCAGCAAAGACTGCCCAGCTCCAGTGCCAGCTCCAGCTCCAACTCCAGCACACACGACTACACAAAGCCAAGCCAACCCAAACACGAATGTTGCAAATATAAGCCGACTTCGAGAAGCTCGCACACGAGTCACCCATAGCCAACTACCTAACCGCCACGGCATGTGCACTCGCAATGGAACATTGCGACACGGTATTGCCATGGACTCCAACATCAAGACCACAAAGCCCGCGGCTGTTTCGAAGCCGAAGGGAAATCGCAAACGGAAGGCTGCCCGGTGTTCTTCGAAATAAATTGATATGCTACTGCGCGACAGCTTGCTTCCCCTTCTTCCCCCTTGTTCATTCTTCCTTGTGTTTGTTTATTCGGTTGGGGTGGAGGTGTGGGTTGAGGCGTCGTGTTGGGACTTGGATTGGCCTGAGGGTGAAAGCAGAGAGTTAGGCTCAATTTGAATCAATGAAACTTCCATGACAAGACCGGACGTACCTTTGCAACCGTGTCCCGTGCCGTTGTTGTTGCACGTCCATAGACATAGTTCTCTGACGTGTGCCGGTGAAGTGAGTCGCCATGCTCCAGCTGCAGAATTGCTTTGCAGCGAGTCTTGACCTTGCCCCAGCCTCCTGGAAGGTAATGCCCTGAGCCTTTGCGCAATAACACTCACTGCTCAGCCCTTCCGTGCCCCCAGTCCCTCCCCATCCCCATCCCCATCCCCATTTGGAGACCCAGACCCATATGCTCGCGAGAGGAGGGGATGCCAATAGTCGCTACCCGCTATCGAACAAGGCAGGCCAGTAGACATGGATCATTGTGTTGTCGCAGAGGCAGCTACTGCCAACGAAGCCCAGACCGCGCCTCATACATTTCTTCTCTTCGGCTACTCGCAAGGAGGGAAGTAATGATTCGCTTCGAATGCGGCGTGGTGAAGACATTGTTTTATTGTCTCGCTGGAGATGGAAGATTAGAGACGGCGAATGTTGGGTTGAACGAGATGCGAGAGCTTGTGCGGCGAATCCTAACCTTCCACCAGAGTCTTGGAGAAGCAGCCCTAGCCCATAAGCAATAAACTTCGCAATCACGTCCTTGCGTTTCCCCTGGCGTGTTCCAATTCTCTTCCCAGGCTTGAATTCCGCCAGCGAGAGCAGAAATCGGGAATGCGTATTGCCTGCCGTCAACAGAGGCAGAGCCGTCAATGTGGGTTCTCACCTCACCGCCGAAGCTGCTCCTACCAGAGGGAGCTACGCCATGCCTAGTATGTTCCGTCTCATCGGCCTGTCGGATCGGGGAAGGCAATGATTCGCCTGATTCGAGTCGAGTTGGCGCGCGGAAGATACTGTTCCATTGTCTCGCTAAAGATGGAAGAATAGGCACGGCGAAGGGCTACAATGCCGCGCTGACCAGGAGACGAGCAATGAACAGGCATTTTCGGCGCGTGCTGACCAAGATGCGAGAGCGTGTGCGGCGATTGCTTCTTTATTTGTAGGAGAGAAAGGATTCGAGAAGTTGAGAATGACCGCTGACTGGGAGAAGGTAACGAGGACGACGCGACAGGTGTTGTACGAGAAGCCAGAGCTTGTGCGGCGATTGCCTCTTTATTCGTATTCGTAGGAGGTAAGAATTTCAGGAGATCTGGAGACTAGGAGGAGGTGGGAGATTCGAGGGGCTTGTACGCCGAATGCCCTTTTGTTTGGAGGAGGTAAAGACTCGAGGAAAGTTGAGGATAGCAGCTCGCTGACTTTGAGGCGATCACGACGGCGACGACGGGGTTACAGTCAATATCCGCGTTTGTTGAACATGATGCGAGAGTTTATGCGGCCTTTGCCCCTCTTTATTCGTTGGAGGTAAGACGGAGGAGGTGGGAGATTCGAGGGAGGTCGGTGTTAGCAGCAGGCCGCCACATTGGACAGGCATTTTCTGCGTGCCTCTAGCGAAATGCGAGGGCGAGGAGTCGTACGCCGGCTGCTTCTTTATTCGGAGGAGGTAACAGACTCGATGGAAGTTGATGGGTACGGCAGCGGTCGAGCTCTACTGCTCTGCGTGGCGAGAAGAGATGAATGACGATCGAGGTTGTGGTGGTGAAGATTCAGGGCTGTCGTATTGTTTGCTCTGCGCTTGTAGCTGGTGGGGAAACAATGTCGGAAGTCGGAAGTTAGCCAGTTGACCAAGTCGAGCGACCTCGACTACCCAATCAAGACGTCGACCAAGTCGACCAACCAGAAACGTACACCTGCACTCACACCTAACCAGCAATTATACCGCACACAAATGAAAACAATATACCTGTATATCTTTCTTCCACGGCGCAAGCAAACATGTATACGCGCACCTGCATATACGTAGCAAAATTAACTGTCTAATAACTAGAAGTTGATCAAGTCGAAAGTTGGAAGTCGGAAGATAGGAAGTCGCCTGCCCAATCAAAAAATCGACCAAGTCGACCAATCAAAAAATCGGCCTGGTCGACCAACCAAAAGCGTACACCTGCATTCATCCCCAACGAGCATTATATTGCATACAAATAGAAAGTATATACCTCTATGTCTCTTTTTGACAATGCACAAGCAAATACGTATAAACGCATGCACACAGCAAGGTCGGTCACCAAGTAATCAGAAGTCGACCAAGTCGTAAGTTGGAAGCTAGAAGAAGTGACCCAGAGCTTTTGCACTGCCACGAGATTCAGTTACTCGCAAATCACAGTACTAAATAGCAAAACTCATTCTAATCAAGAAGTCATATTTGTAGACATAGTTCTTGAATAATCTGATCTGCGGGTGGTAGTGATGTAGTAGTATTCTTGGATGTCGGGATGGAGGTACGTGTTCTGTTGGAAACTATGTGCGTAAGGTTTATTCTTGTCAAAAACCCCATCATTCCTCAACTCGGTTTTAGCTGCGTCATTCAATTCCGCAACTGATATCGCGACATGATTTCATAAAGTAGCTAGAGTTGCTACTGAGAACTTGCTGGGATACATCAATGCGAGTCTGTCTCGAAATGAGGGGTTGATGGTTGCAGCGGGGTACAAACCTCATCCACATGCGCGCTGCTTCAAGCCACGATCAGTAAGACCAGATATTGTCCAGTATGAAAGAAGAGAAATAGTAGTTTGTGTTTGTAGGAAAAGGTATAACTTGAAAGCCGATTGCCAAAAAGTCGACCGAGTCGGAAAGACGACCGAGTTAGATTGTCGACCACCCAATGCTGGCGTAGGTATTATTGCAGCACAAAATATGTGGCTCACAGGAATTCTTCTCTTTCTTCTGGCACAATACTATAATTCCCAACCCAAAATCCTTGCAATATAGCTGAGGCACGCGCGGGTGAGGCAGAGGTATAGGCACTAGTACTCGTAGTAACTATTCCACAAGACTATAGCACGGCAGGATTCCGAGAACAAATCTTAGCCACATTGTACTATAGAGTGGGTTATAGATCATGAGAATTGAGAATAATACCGTGCGTGCAGACCCAGTAGGAGCGTGTGGTATTGGAGTGAGCCACCCAAAGTCAACCACCTAGAGACAACCACGCCAAGCAGTCGACCACACCAAGCAGTCCGACCACCCAAAGACGACCACGCCAAGTCGACTAAGCTGTCGACCACTCAGATCGGAAGTCGACCAGTTGGAAATCGACGTCAAGGTCGAGTTTGGAATGAATATTAGATAGATTGCAGCAAAAGACAATAATTCAAGAACTCAAGATGAAGGCAACAGTCAGTATGCGATGCCGTCGTGTCTGGATCTTGCCAGTCATTCTCTTGATGCTGAAAGCGGCCACCACCAGTATTTCAGCCAGGCGACCACGCACTCTGCAGAACAAGAGTGCACCTCGCGGTACTATGCGTTATTTTCAATCGTATTGCATCGACATCGCACAACAATCATATTCACGGCAGTCAGGCAATCGTCCCATTCACGAGAAATAAGTTGTGCATTCTTCGTTGTACCAAGAGATCCTCCCAGCGTCCCATTTATGGTGCTCAGACGATCCCCCACGTCCGCATTCATCGATACTATCTTACATGATCCCCACCTCCACCCCAGCCCGGCACAGCCTTAGCCTCACCTCACTCTTATTCTTGCTGCTCCTCTCCTTCACCCTTCACAACTCCATTCTTTCCATTCTCTCCATCGTTTTTGCCTGTAGCCGCTGTCTCCTCCCCATCCTCGCTCTCCGATATTTCCTCCTTCACTCGTGTTCCGTCTGCTGCCGCTCTCTCCTCACCCTCGCTCTCGGATGTTTCGTCCTTCACTCGTGTTCCGTCCGGCTGCCCCGCCACCTCCGCATTCCTGGTTCCACCTCCCAGACTTTCGGCGCAACCTCTCACAAAGTTAAAGGTAGCATCTGCGAATCTGTCCATTGTCTCAAGAATCATCTTATCCAATGTTTGCGGCCCCTGGTGCACTTCGATCGCGTCGGCAATCCTGTTGACCGCGTTTTCCCATCTGGGTCCTGCAATCAGTCATTAGCAAGTGCTTGATCAACCCAGGAGACTTTGTAAATACCGTCGGTCCTTCAAGTGTTTCTGCGCCCTCTTTCACAGTGCGCCAGTAATTGTCGATCCATCCGCGAAGTCGCACGAAGTCGTCAAACGCCTTCTTGTAGGTGGCTTTCTTTTGCTGCTCAAGGCGCTGAAGCTCGGATCTCGATTTTTTGATGTCGTTTTGCAGAGTTGCCAAATGATCAGTCAGCTCCTCCATACGCTGTATCTTTTCCTCGTAGTTGTGGAAGTCGTGGTCGTCTTCGGTGTTCTTGCCTGGCGTCATGGCTCCGTTTGAGAATGGAATACGCGTTAAGCAGAACGAGGCCTCAAAGAAGAAGCTGGTGGACGCGCTCTTTATCAAGCAGCAATGACGGCTTGTTATTGCAACAGCTCCAGAGTTAATTCGAGAGATGGGGTGGTGAGGGGTTGTTTTTGGCACAACTCAACAGTCAATTCGAGAGACAAACCTGCGTGAGTTGCTTAGTCTGGTACGACATCGGCTACAGCATCCCTCTTTTTCCGTTGTTTGCAGTTCTTTTACTTCTTTATTCAAGACAAGCATACACAGGTAATTACTCCCATTAAATTACCCCTCCATGTCTTTGGATTCTTTTAATTCTCCCCATGTCAGCACGAGCATTAAGAGCACAGAGGCGTGACGCGATGCGTGCTACTCAAAACATCTCTGCCCCTCCTTCCCCTCATACCTCGTCCGTTTCTCAGGCAACACTTGGACCTCCAGAAACCGGAAATATTGGTACAACCACTGTGGGAACAGGGAACGTGAGCACAGGGAACGTTGGCCCAGGAAACATCATTGCTGAGGCGGACATCTCAAAGGTATGTTCCAATGATTGTTGTTCCGCACCTCAAACTGACAAGGCTGTAGATACCGTCAAAAATGCGTGAATTTTCGCTCAAATGTCGAACAATATCACAGTCCGTAACATCTGCCGTCTCTCGATTCATCCCCGATATCACCGGTGGACAGGAATTCGCCGCCACCAATGTCAAAGCATACCACATTTGGTTTGTTGCGTGCGCTACATGTCTTGTGCTGTTCGCCCTATCACTATTGCCGCCCCAACTCCCTACGAACCTTCCAACTGCCACGTTCACGCCGTCGGCCGATCTACACTGGCATTTCATACACGCCAACCAGCTCGAGAGTTATGAGCTGTTGGCTGCGCATGCTAAAACAATTAGCGCCGAAAGCGAATCCAACAAAAAACGAATCACTTATGCGCATAGCCTGGCAAACTACCTGGACGCAATTCCTCACATCCTTTACCAAGATGGCAATATTGGAGCTGCAGCACAGCTCGTGGCTGAGAAGTTATCCAAGCAATCTGATGCGATTGAATTGTTCGTGGAAGACGTAAGGGCTACATTTCAGGACTTGGCTTGTGAAACCTGCTCTCTTCTTCAGCTCTGCTACAACACCACCACCACAACCGGACCTAGGGCCGAGAGACTCAAAGAAGCTTACATGAAAAGCCTCAGTCGCTTCTCAGACGCCATTGGCAAACTTCAATACGCAGGCGGTCGAAGAGGTCTCGAGTCTGGCGGTGAATACTTTGAGCTTGCAATCAGCAGCGTCGTCTCCGAAACTGCGTTACGTCGTTTACGGAACATTATAAACACAGCTACGCCCGACAGGCCGTTGGACGACAGGAAGGCTCGAAAAGCGGAGGCCTGGTTTCGAGAAGCTGCCATCGATCCAAGGCATTTTACTAGAGATCTCGACTTGCCGCTCACTGATCTTTTGACGCATGCGATGACGAAATTGGGTGAAGGTATACAAGATGATGAGAGGATGTATTTCTTTCGGGAGCTAGAGCAGTTGAAGAATGACCTGGATGCAACGCTGGATTTTCTGAGGCACCACGATACGCATATTCCCGACGCAGGTGATGAGATGACTTTGTGCCAGTTTGGCCATTTGTTGGACTTTTTTGGGGAGCAAGGGCGAGTTCAAGATGTGCCGAGGCAGAAGAGAGGGTTTTGGTGTCCGGGGGAAAGAGACATCTAAGCTGCGGAAACGTCCGAGTCTTGGAATATATGAATAGTTTATTGGGCGAATTCATACTAGGATTGTTTCTTTTCAGTATGCACCCATTCCCCATGCTTCAGCTTCTCGTTCTGGATATCTTGACTGTGGCCATCACGCTACCATTCACCTTTCTCATGTTTCTTTCTTTATTGCACCATCCATCATGACTCTATTCACAAAACCGCTCTGTCATTGACTCTGAAGACTAGGATCCACCACGAGCATGGTACCCCTCTTTCCCTCCGTCCTCCTTCCATTCCTTCGTTCTTTCTTGATCTATTCAGCACATCTTTCGCATGAATGGTAAACAGCAGATGCAGAACGACAAGGATAGCGAGTACAGTCTCGAAGAATCTCGTCAGATCCTAGCGAAGAGCCGCAAAATCCTCCAAATGGCGAAGACTCGCAAGCAGGCTGCTGCTGAAAATGGAGCTGCTGCAGACGAAGATGCTGCTGAGAAAGAGAAGGAGCCCAAGAAAAAAGCTGGTAGACCGAAGAAGAAGGAAGAGACCAATACCGTGAGTTATATGTACACTCATGGCCTTTGCATGTCTGACACACCACAGCCCTCTCCTCCTCCCCACTCTCCCCCTGAATCCCCTCACTGGAAAGCACACATCTCCAACGGCCTAGGCATTGCGTCGTCTAATCTACAATGGGTGGCAGGATGTATCTGGGCATTCATTTGCCAAGTTACGTCATGGCTTTGGAGACATTTTTTCAAGCCCAGATGCTCTCAAATTCTCGGGTGGCTCTTTACTCTCGCCGTCCCAACCACCGCGTTACTGGTCATATACTTGACGTATGTAAAGCCACCCTCGAGACCTGCCGCCATTACATACGACAAGACGCCCTTTATCCCTGTCGTCTCAGGAGTCCAGCTGCAAAATCTAGGCATAGAATGGACGTCCTCAGAACACGGCCAACAATCCAGCCTTCAAATGTCCCGTATCGGCCAAACTATCTCCTCAACAGCCCTCTCGCTCTCCTCCCGCCTCACCCCCTTCACCTCCCGCGCCTTCCAAAATTACGCTTCATCCCACTCCGCACCACTCGACCTTCCCGCCGCCATCACCGCCTTCGCTGACGCCCTGCACACGGAAATCCTTGACGCCCAAGTGCTCGCACAGCTGCTGGCAACGACTTTCAACGACGTCGCTGCACTGCTACACTACACGGGCACGACTCTGCGTCCCACTCGAGGAGCGGGATCAAAGGACGACCCGCGGGTTATGGAGGCGTATACGGCGTACCTGGACCAGTTGGCGCCCAGGTTCGTGTACCTGCTCGAAGCCATCGTACGACTGCGCGAGGACGACAAAGAAGCTACTACGAAGGGCAAGCGGCTGCAAAGACTTGTGGGCCAAGCGGAACAGGCGATGAGTTCGCGGCTGCCGCGAGCACAGGTGCAAACGGGTTTGTATGACCGGGTGTTTGGGGGGAACAGGGATGCTGAGATTGAGGTGCCGGATGATCTGACGATGCTAAGGTTTACCCTGGGGGCTGTGCATGCACAGCAACAATCGCTGGATGAAGCTGAGGATCTGGCAGCAAGACTACCGGAGCTGGGGAAGACGGTGGAGGGATTGCTGAACTGGGTGCTTGATGTAAAGATTAGGGAGGGAAAGAGGGATGTGTGGGAGCATGCGGAGACGTTGGATAGGAAGTTTGGGACGGGGAGGAGGCAGGCGGGTGAGGTGAGTTGGGGGGAGATGATTACTGGGAGGCTTGACTAGGTGGTGTAATTCTCTGCAACGGAGTATGACTATGTCACTAACTGGAGAGATCAAAATGATGTGTCGTCGGAAGAGGAAATATGATCAAGCTTCTGCACCACGAATTGGTTGACAGAGAAAGTGAACTTCTTGTATGGCAGTTGTGCTTAAAATCCCTACATAATCGAATAGGTACCCACCAATATCTCCTCTGCCAAAAGCATCCGATCCCCATATCCTCCTTAGCACTGGGCATTAGACCATCACATCTTCCTCACTAACAACCTTCCAAATGCTCGTCTTTAGCAACACCATCACGCAAACATCTGTACCATCTAGACCCTAGCCTTACAAAGGACTTATATCTCCCTTCTCTCCGTCACCAGCTCAACTACCAACTCAACTTGAACAGCATCATGCCACCCCTGGTACAAAACCTGAGCCCAACAAGCTCGAGAAGTTTCGTCTTGAAAACCTGAGATTTCGTTGAATATTACATCTTCCATTTTCCTTTCCATCTTCTTCGAAACAGATATTTCAGTTCATTAGCATTCCTCAAGCAAATCTTGATTCCCTTCGTGCGCCGCTGCTGATGTTCTCTCCCGTGGTGAGAGGATTCTACCATCAGCTTCGAGTTTGGGTGATTTGTCTGGTTTGAAAGTTGTTATTTACTGGGGGATTTTGTGTGACGTTTGATTCTTTCCGTACGAGAATTCACTCTGCATAACTAGGGACTTTATTCCTTAGGGTTAGGGTAAATAGCAACCAGAAGTCCGAGGCTCCTGATAGGAGAAGAAAATAATGTGAATCCATATACTGCTTTGTCCAATTTATCTCGATTTGCCTAAAGTCACTCCCAGGCTTTGGCGATTTTGGGTAAGAAATATGACACGTGCAATTTTGTTAGCCTTCTTCCATACCAACGTAACTATTTCTTGCTAATTCGTCTTCTCAATGTCCTCTTGTTAAACATGCAAGTGCTCTATAACAGCAATAAAGAAGTTAATAACAACCTCCCCTCTATTAGAACTTGGGTCGAGACTTTCCCAATCTCATATTATTAGGAGTGACTATTAATATAGAGAAGTATACCTTATCGATAAAATATAATGGCTATTGGCTTACGATATCCTCAACGCTCGCCCTCCGCGGCTTATACTAACTTTTATAATTTACCTTTCAATCATGCGAGTTAAAGAGAGCTATAATGTGGTAACCATCAACGATGGTATTCATCAATACTATTAATAGTATCCATCACAATCAGTCCATATCCATAACGGGGTTCTCCCACTGCCCCCTCGATCCGGGACTAACCCTAAACCTCCCTAACCCCCAGTTTTTGAAATTATAGGGGTCGGTTTCTGGATACCATGGTTTACGGTTACCACATAGCAGAGCTGGAATGTGATGAGATGCATCGTCTTCCTTTTAAAACTGAATGACCTGCTAACTTGCCCTCCCTTTATAAGCGATCAGAAAGGGTTCAGTTTGGGCATCATTCTCTTGTGGCCATAGCACATAAGTTCAGAGTGACGGTCCCAGATGCGCTCCGGGTTAATATGCAATATCTTAGTTTGAACCTTGATAAAGGATGATTTACGGGAAAATACGAAATTATTAAGTACGATTACGCTGCGCTTCTCGATAAAAAGGGTTAAGGTATTGGGCAAGTGAAGTTGTCAAAGGGTGGGAAGCTTATTTAGCAGCGGTATTGCTAGTGCTGGTGAAATGAAAGTATTTCAAGTTTGGCAGGAAGATTAATTCCGCTTCCTTCTCTCTAATTATCGGGGGGTGATCAGGGCTGGTCAACTAACAGATGCTGGCGCATCTTTCCTTCGTCTATATAGCCCTTTCCATTGATTGATGAAACACCTGGCGTAGATCATGCAAGCGTCTATTGAATCGCTGTTTTACTATACCTCTGCTCATTTCATGGCTATCCTTGTCGTCATCGTCTAGAATAAGATCAATGGGAGTGTTGCCATTCTTGTCCGTTAAGAAAGGATTAGCACCACGACGAAGCAGAATCTTCACAGCTGTTACATTTCCAAATGCGGCTGCGATGTGCAATGGTGTCGATGAACTAGGCCCGCCAGGCGTATCAATGGCTGATGGGAAACGGTCTATTACTGTATTGATGAATGGGGCAATTGCGCTGTCGCCAGATTTCGCTTCTGGAGAGCTCAGGTTAGTTAATGATAAGATGGAGAGTAACGGCCAGTAGTTTAGGGTTTGTTACCTTCGTACACATGCGCGCAGGCCAGATGCAGAAGATTCATGCCGTTGCTGGCGCATACAAACGATGCTGGTTCCATGTATGGCAAAAGCAGCCGAAGCATACGCTCATTCGGTGGACTTAAGCAAGATGACAGCGAATTAACTTGCAGGTTTGGGAATATCTGGCTCACTCTTAAGGAATTTGGGTTCGCCCCTTTTGACAAGAGAAAGGTAACGGACTCTGCATGTCCCACCAACAGCGCGTAATCGAGAGGAGTTTCCCCTTTCTTGAAGCTTGTTTGGTTGCACATCATTGGAAGATCTCCATGTCGCAATTCGATTTGGTCGCATATATATGATAGCAGGCCAGGGTTGTATTGGGCACAGTGATGCAGAACGTTTTCGCCAGTTCGAGCTATTACGAGTGGGTTGGCTCCAGCCTCCATAAGCTTCTCAATGATCAGGTTTGATGAAGTACGAATGGCAATCATTAGCGGCGTATAGCCATAGCCTTTCGTATCAAACCGATCAAGGCTTGCGTTCGGCATTTTTATAATTTCTTCAGCAAGGTCGTCAGAGCACCAAGCATATGCGTCGTGCAGAGGAGTGTACCCGATTGGGTGGTTAGCAACGTACAGGGAAACTATGTCATCTGTATGCAGGAATCGAACCAAATGGGCTATCCGTTCACGGTAGTAGAGTGAGCCTGAACGCAGCCGGTGATGCTTCAGCTGCTGAACCCAATTTCCGAAGGCGTTTGCCAAAATCTTATTTAGCTCGTGTTTCGGCATGCTTGTGACATATGTGGAGGCTAGAAATCTCTCGAGATAAAATGGTCGCATAGTGTATATTGCAGAATCAAGAGGCGTGTCTCCATCTTCGTCGAGTACAAGAGGATTGGCCCCAAGCGAAAGAAGTGCTGCGACGCTTCCCTCTTCCTTGAGATTCCCTGAGCCTCGAACGGCATAATGCAAAGGAGTAAGTCCAATTGCATTCTGGCCATTGACATCTGCGCCATGACTTCGTAGCATACAAGCCATACTTTCGACATCTTGATCATCAAAGGCCGGGAGATGGTGCAGCGCGCTGCTTCCAGCGTTTGAATTGATGCTGGCATTGGCACCTCTGTTTATAAGGCAGGTTGACAACTCAGCATTCCCGCCGAGACACGCAATCCACAATGGAGTCTGACCCTTCGAGTTTCGTATGTCTATAGGAAAATTTAGATTATCCAACAATCGAGTGGCGAGTTTCATGCTATTAGTAAAGACGGCATAATGGAGCCAAGTCATGCCACCACCAAGATCCTCATCGATCGGCTCACCAGAGCTCTTTATATCGGAGAGAATTCTTTTCACGTCTTGTACATCATAGTTCTCGAGGAATTCTTCGTCGAAGATGAAGCCACTTCGTTCACATAATGCTCTTTGACGGACAGCAGAAGTTATGACCGCTTCGTGTGCGTCTGTGTCGAGAGCCCAAAGCTCCTGAAGGCAGGATTTATCACCTTTGAAAGCAGCTTCAGTCAGCCACTGCTTAATCTCATCCTGTTGAGGTAAACTGATGTCCATCGCAAGAGCGGTATAAGTTGCAAACATCTGGCTTTGCGCTTCTTCATACCCTAGTCGGGCACTAGCCTTGAAGTATTGGATTGCTGATTCTGTCGAATGTTCGCACCCAAAGCCGACCAGATGTGCAAGATATAGTTGGTATGCTGCCTTTGCCGCCGCAGCTTGCGCCTCTTCTTGCTCGCGACCTGCTTCCATATCATAGTTTTCCATGATTAGAATTAGGTCGGTGACAATGGTTCTTTGTACCATCCGGGCTAGTCCTAAAGCCCACACCTCTTCCAACTAAGTACCGAGGTCAGCGAACTAAACAGTGACATGACTTTTGAATCGAACGCATACATCAGGAATCGCTGAAAGACCGCCTTCCTCTTCATGATTTAAGGATCCAGGAACAACTAGCCTATTACCTGCAGTAAGCGAAAGTCGAAATTTTTCGAACTTTTACTCACCTATCTTCGTCGGCGCCTGTACTGCGCAACATGTTAACGACCGATTTCATGTCGACTCGAAACTCTGGCTTCACGGAAGTTGTCGAGGCAACGATGTTTCTGACTAGCCGTAGCTGTGATTCATCGTAAACAGCAGACTGCTCACATATTTCGCATACACTTGTTGAGAGATCGCTCGGGTCGTAAGATTTGTCTAGAAGTTCCGCGTTGCAGATATTGCCTCCGTTGAGGAAGATGCGACTAGCCAAGAGACCATAAGAGTATACATCGACTTTGGTGAGCAGGCTCAAAGGAATAAGGGATCCCGACTCTGGAGCACAAGGCGGTGTGAATCCTTCCAGCAGTACATTCTCTTGACCATATGCTTTCAAAGCATCCATATCAAGGGCAAAGCCGAAGTCGCTGATCTTAGCTCGATAAGCCGGTGATGTATCGCAGTCCAGCCTCTCAAATATGAGCACGTTTTGAAACTTGATATCGCTGTGCATAATCTGACATTCATGTAACCAGCATAGCCCAGCAGCAGTATCGCTGCATATAGACAGCTTAGTTTCCCAGCATTTATGGGTGTCGTCAAGCTTGAAGAAATCCTCGAGAGTCCCGTATTCAGCAAACTCAAGAATTAGGACGGGCCATACTCGATTGTACACAATGTCTTTAGTGTCTTCCCAGCCAATGGCAACGATCTTTACGAAGTTCTCGTGCGCCAATATGGGGGCATGAGACAAGCAGATTATGTCTCTAACCAAAGCATCGTACCGCCGACTCTCTTCCTCAGCACCAGCTTTCGGTAGATGTTTCGATACCACCAACCTCCCACCGTATGCAGCAGGTAGTGTTTGCTGCAACTCGACCAGATTTTCTTGAAGCTTGAAAACAGACGTTCTCGAGGAAAATCCGGCAGCAAGGTTCGTCCTTTCCAACCGTGCGTTCCCACTTTCTGCGAGCACAGGAACGCCAAGCCCAAGTGCAAGGGCAACAATTCCAGCAATGTTCTCAATCTTGGGGGCTTCAATCGATCTCTGCGTCGCATTCTGGGATGCGAGGCTGATACCGTAGTTCTCGTGGATAATTATATCGAGAAGTGGCTCCATTGGGCATACTCAGAGAGCGTAATGAGAGCATGTAGGATGGGAGATGTGAAATGAAGGAAGTTGTCATGGGTGCGACGCGTACGGAAAGCCATAAGAGCGAAAGGTGCCAGCGCAACCCGTAACGCCAGCCCGCACCACTAACTTATAACCCCACCCCGACTTGCCCTTTAATTACGCCGCCCCCTACCTAATTCCTTTACTTGAATATTTCTTTGCCTTTATCTCAGTCAAGCGTGTGGCGCCCCAGGCAATCTGCTTGCGAAACCGTGTTGAAATATGACAAAATTACCATCGCAACGCTGTCGTAGCTGAACCACTGGGTTCGGGCGCTTTTTGTGCCGATCCCGGAGCGAGTGGGATGATGGCCATGGCAAACGTGACTTCCCGCAAGACAAGCCACACGCACATATATGGGGCTTGTTCATAATCCCTCCACATGAGGTGTTTAGGTAGCAATCAAGGCCCAATTACTCATCCCCCACCACCTTCAACTGGAGACACAATTACCTTCATATCTCGTCACGTCCATTGTCTCATTTCGCGTCATTCTGATAAGCTCGAAGAATTTCGCTGAGAGATTCGTATGCTTCATTATGGCTGAAGGAATTGTGGGTTTAGCATTTGGTGTCTCTGGCGTCTTTACTCTTGTCGACCAGTGTCTTACTCTTTACTGGCATATCGACGAGGCACAGTCTTTCGGTGAGAATGTCTGGCAGCAGTATGTGCTCTTCCAACATGAATGCACGAGGTTCCACTCGTGGCAGAAAGAAATGAGAGATTTCCACGTTGTAACGAGGTCGTCATTTTCGGCCAGTCCACCAAGCACAGGGCTGGAAGCGCCCAATGCTGACAACCTCATGTACAACACGTTGGCCCAAATTATGTCTATTCTGGAAGCTGTTCAGAGCCTCTGTAAGGAGTATCGAGTCAATGAGCTAGACCAATCTGGATATACCAAGCTGAGGAAAGCCGGTGTCGCTGATCTGTCGACGGGCCTCGCCACGACAGTGATCGGATCTGCCATTGCGTCCGACGGTAAACTAGCCCTTTCAGCTCAGACGAAGCATCAAAATGAATCATTCTTTAAAAAAAACACCGGTCTTTTCAAACGCATCCGCTATGGCACAAAGCTGTGGAAAGAGTCGGACCGAGAAAAGCTTCAGAATCTTGTCACCCAGTTCGCCCACTGGAACGATTGTCTCGAGAGATTTTTACCTACGGCACGAAGGATGCTCCTTGATTTGGTCAGTTCCTCAACGTTACTTGAGGGTGAAGGAGAAGTGTCAGATTTGGGTCGCATCCAGGTCGCTGCTTCAACAGGACTTTACGAGTCACTTTCACGGCGAGTAGCGCTCAAACAAGCGAATCTTGGGTTCGTGACAGGACCATCTCTGAAGAAGGGCCCGGAATGCCTGGGAGATATAGATATTGGAAGTATAATATCGCTACCAAGAGCAGTAATCGCAGTCTTTGGCCTTGACAAAGGTAGGTTCAGTTTTGTAAATCTTTCAGCAGCCACTGCATATTATGAAATTCTCCTTTGCGTAGTTTGCACTGACATCAAATAGGAACCGAGCCTGTAAAATGTCTCATCGAGTGGAAGTCATATGGGTCATACACGGATCACGACAGCATTGTCGAAGCCGAACAACAAGTTGAGGAACTCGTAAAGTTGTTGAGTTTCAGCAAAAAGCCACGGCCCATGAAAGTTCTCGATTGCTTCGGCTACTTTCAATACGAAGACTCCGATAACCGTTTCTTTGGCTTTCTTCATGCATTCCCAACAAATTCGGATCTCAATAGTTCTCCGGTATCCTTTAATGAACTGCTTCTGGATACGACCAGGCCAAAGCGATCCTACAATCTTCCAAGCCTTCCTCAGCGAATCCGAATTGCACAAAGCCTAACGATAACAATACTCGAACTTCATAATGCAGAATGGCTCCATAAAGACCTCAATAGTCAGAATATCATTTTCTTTTACACCAGCGGGAAATCCCTTGACTTCAGCTCGCCATTCGTCTCAGGCTTCGAGTATGCCCGTCCCGACAAAGCAGACGCCGCATCATTTGATGTGCGCGGCTCGCCCATGGATATTTACCGCCATCCTTCTCTACTTGGTCCGTTTCCTCTCGGCCAGAAGAGGCCGCGGTACGAAACGAAACATGATATTTACAGCCTGGGGCTAGTACTTCTCGAAATTGGCTTGTGGCAGCAGCTCAGAATCTTCCGCAAAGCGGGGACCAAGCCTGCTGACTTTTTCAAACTCGTCAAGCAACTTGCAATCCAGGAGTTGCCTCATAGGGTTGGTGACATATATCGAGATGTTGTTCTAAGTTGTATAGAAGGAAAAGGCCTGTATACCAGAACGGAGGACGCACAACAAGTCGGTACAAGTGCTGACTCGAAGAGTGCTGATGAGCGAGGAGGACGGGATACATCGCTTGTCAATTTTTACTGGGTTGTTGTGCGGGAGCTAGAAAGGTGTCACTGTAAATAGTCAAAGGAGCACACAGCTAAGTGCTCTTAATTATATCGATTCGCCAATAAGCTAAGAGAATCAGTGAAATGAGGAAACACGTGATCGACCCGGTACATAACTAATCTCTGCCCTCTTCTAAGGTCCAGGGGGAGCGCTTCCAGGTAGGCACTCCCACTGATTTTATTACGAGGGAAAATCATCATACATAGATTAGTGGTATAAAGAGTGATGTACTAACCTTCTGACCGCCTTGATCGCCAGCCGAGGCAGCTTAATCACATGAACAGTCAACTGACCTTTAAACACAGCACAACTGTGTCCCTTCCACGGATCTTGGCCCCATGATCCAATCGCCATCTGGTAAAACAAATAATCGATATGTTTGATCAAAAACAAATAACTATCCAGACGCCGAATGGTATATGCAGAAATCGTTAATTGATTCGACTATCATGTGCATTCTTAATACTATGAGAGGTTTGTTCAACTTTTCCGAGGCGAGAAAAACTGTGAAAAACGCAGCGGAGGTGGTACTCGTCGCGAATTCGTATGTTCTCCACTTCCGTTCACCTTCGATTCCCCTAAACGCGTCTGAAATCGAAATCGATCGAGATCGAAATTGACGCGTTCCTAGATCCCATGAATCTGTGCAGAGGCTTGCCGCGCCTGAGAGGATATTGTTGAAAACTTCGAGACTTTCCTGGAAGCTAACCTCTCTAAACATCATACCGCTAATGAGGATCCTTGGGTTCGGGTCTTTGAGAAATGAGTTTCAACGAAGAAGCTCAACAACTCCTCGCGCCTCAAAAGAAATTCTATTCTCAGGCAACTTAATTGATCCTCAAAAGAATACAAGAACATGTACATCCAAGGCGTCTAGTCGATCTCCGCTATCACCCGTGAGATCAACGATGCCGGGGATCTTTGGCACCTTTGATACCCAGAACGCATTGCTTGCGGCGGTCTTGACCTCACTACTGATGTTCGTAATTGGCGAGAGGCATACATTGATACTGTAAGCCTGTACCCATTCACAATACTGACTTCGCACACAACACGAGTTGGTTCCTACGGAGGAGGATTGCATCCCGGCAATGTTGCGAAGCTATTCACAAAATCTTGAGTATGGTTGGCGTTTGGAGTTCTTCGCCAGGAGTTGACGCTCTTGACAGCCGCTCGACAACTGCGCGACAGGGGATGAGTACACCCAAGTAAGACGGGTGAGCAGAGGTGAGGCGGTGGAGTGCGTTTATTTATTATATATAGACCCTTTATAGACCCCCTAGGGAGTCCTCAAGCTTTTGAATTCAAGTTATTATTATATTCAAATCACATGACTTACCCCCTATCTCCAACCTACAATTTCTGATATGCATTTACCGCTCTTCTACTAATTAGTTGGATGCAGAGGAGAAGGCTTGGGCTGGGTTGATACGTGACACAGCCTTTATGGGTGGTATTATTTCCGAGTGTACCGCATACTCCGTCAACAATTATTACCCATTGCTCTTCCAAATTCAAGGTCCCCAGAAGAGGTCCTGTCATCTCCGTACGCTGGATGTTTGGAGACATCTTAAGGTTGCCAAAGTTCGTGCAGAAGTATGCTTGTTTTTT
>Ga0247778_1000480_pt1 | contig 49047 bp, 53 predicted proteins | sample UWRJL049202B5_FD_179939 | JGI IMG/M metagenome (GOLD analysis project Ga0247778, IMG submission 179939) | Plant litter microbial communities from Arlington Agricultural Research Station in Wisconsin, United States - UWRJ-L049-202B-5 | ecosystem: Environmental > Terrestrial > Plant litter >... | reverse complement strand
TGAGTAGGGGGGGGGTGGGTGGGGGTGGGGTGGGGGGGGGGGGGGGGTGTTGGGGGGTTTGTAATTCACGCTGTCCAATTCCCATTATCTGTCTAGTTATTTTCTGCTCTGAACTACCCATATTTCACTCTTGTCCTCCTCTGCAGCTATATCCATATCATTGTCAAGTTCCTGTAACACATGTAATACAGCGCACACATGCATTGTCTGTTCGCGATCCCAGCTGCAAGCTCGGTATCAAGATTGTACCTCGTCAGGGCGGCGCGAGATTCTGAACCACCTACGTCATTGCAACATCGTGAAAATGCGTGAAGTGGGCTCCATCCACTACTCGACTCCAGTTTCTCATGCAGAGGCCCCCAGTCGACGCCAGCTTTCATCAAAAACAATACCAGAATACGCTCCAAAACCTAAATGCTTCGTATATGTCTCCCTCGTGCAACCAAGAAGATCCAGGGCTCCAATTATTAACCATGTCATGAATAATTCATTCCCAGCGTTGCAACTTGCAAGGCTGCTCGACCCTGATGATCCGGCAACTTTCCAGAGCCTCTCTCGTCATTCGACATGAGCTCCCCATGACTCCGGAGAAAAAAGAAAATATCAGCAAGCAGAGCCGATGCCGATGCTATACCGCCATTCCAATAAACCCATCCCAATGACTCGCAGCAGCTGGACCCAACTCCTTCCTCATCGGAAACTGTTCCTGCCCATCATGGCTTTCTGAAAATCGCATCTCTCCGTCCCCGAAAAGTATCTGGGTGCTATACCCATTATTACTTCCCACACAAAGTCTGCCCACGCAAACAAAACCCCCACTAGGCACATAAATCAAAGGGCCGCACAAGAGCCGTTCGTTCCACAAGTCCTCTAGGCTGGCCAAGGGACAGCCAAACATACCGGTAACAAAGAAGTCGATCCAGATGCCAGAAATACTTCCATCATCCAAGATCTGGCCCGGTAGAAGCCGGGGGCCGACCTAGGTGATTTCACGTGCCCGTCTTTCTTATGGTACTGGCAGTCATCAACACCTTCCCCGGCACTGGTTTCCTAAGAGGAACTGCCAATGAGACTCAGAGACTCACCCCACCCACCCCACAATGCTTTCCCATCTCCATCCTTGGGTTCCTTCAAATGGTGCTCTTGGTCACCTGACCAGTCCCCCTTTTCTGGTCTTCAATCCAAGGATCAGAACCACATAGTCAAGCATCAAAGCCACCCCACTCCGTCTCCAGCCCCCAGCCCAAGCCTTACCTGGACCCCAAACCTACCTCACTCCCTCACAATAATCTGTCCAAGATAATCAACACACAGTATCTCTCAGCTTTTAATCTACGCCCCCAAACTGCTGCATACACGAGCGTTGGCCACCTCCAAGCCACCTTACTATTGCTACTTTTCTCCTTCAAATCACGCCACTTTGTAAGTATTTTCTTCAAAGTACCAGCTCGAAAGTACCTCCGTATTTTCCAGCTTTGAAAGACCTACAGGTATGTCATTGGGAAGACAGATGCTCGATTGCCTCCAGAGAGAGCACTTAATTACAACAGCCAGAGGGTAGCACCAGCGCAGATAGTCTGTCTACCTTTGAAATTAAGTCGCTTCAACACACTTCAAAGTAAGAATGAGAATTCTTACGTAGATCGAGAACATAGCTCACAGTTCGAACACTCATCACTTCTCAGCACGAAAATGAAAATACCACAAAAGAATAGGTTTATTCGTGAATGACACCCTACAATCAATCTACTCCAAAGAGACCATTGCTTCCTCTCAACATCATGACCTCATCACAACTCGCCCTTCCCAAGTCCACTGGTATCCCCTTGCTCCGGCGCGAGCGGTTCCACATTCCAAATCATCTCTGCATACTCATTGATACATCTATCGCTGCTAAAGAATCCCATTCGCGCCACACTCAGAATCGTCTTAGTAATCCACTCATCTTGGTTCTTGTACGCCTCGTCAACTAGCGTCTGGGTTTGTATGTAGCTGTGGAAATCGTCCGAGACGAGGTAGTAGTCGCCGTGATCTTCAATTGCACTGGTCAGGGCGCTGAACATTCCTGCGTCGCCGAAAGTGTTGGCCTTGATAGCCTCAAAGACTTTGAGAAGATCTGGGTCAAGACTGTGAGAGCCGTAGTTGTGGGCATGGCGAAGGTCTTCGACGTCTTCGGCCAGATTGCCGAAGAGGAAGATGTTATTCTCTCCGATCTCGCGAGTAATTTCAATCTAACTTTGTCAGTAGAGTTTATGACTAGAAAGAACGAGACTTACGTTTGCACCGTCGCAAGTACCAATGATCAAACCTCCATTCAACACAAACTTCATATTCGAGGTACCACTGGCTTCAGTACCGGCAGTTGAGATATGCTCACTGACATCGCTAGCCGGCGTAATCATCTCGGCTTTGGAGACATTGTAATCTTCCAAGAAGATAACCTTCAAAAGATCACCGACATCAGGGTCCTTGTTCACCACAGAGCCGACGTTGTTGATGAGATGAATGATAGTCTTGGCCATCCAATAGCCAGGAGCGGCTTTCCCACCAAAGATAGATACACGAGGTGCGAGTTTCTTTCGCTCCTCAGGAGTCATAGCCTTGATGGTCAGGTATCGGTGAATAACACCGAATATGTTCAATTGTTGACGCTTGTACTCGTGTATTCGCTTGACTTGGATATCAAACAGAGCAGAGGGATTGACTGTGACACCTGTTGTAGACTTGATGTACTTGGCAAGTCTGACCTTATTGGCATATTTGATCTCAGCCCATTCCTTCTTGAACTCCTTGTCATCGGCAAACTTCTCGAGTTCGTTGAGGATATTGAGGTCTTTCAAGAAACCAAGACCACCGGTCTTGCTAGCGATCAATTCTGACAGTCTTGGGTTTGCTTGATGCAACCAACGTCTTGGAGTAATTCCATTTGTGACATTGGTGAACTTGTCAGGCCCAAAGATTTTTACGAAATCCTTGAAGATAGTTGTCTTGATCAAATCCGAGTGAAGCTCCGCAACACCATTGACCTTGTGGGAGCCAACGATAGCCAAATAAGCCATTCGGACCATCTTTGGCTGAGACTCCTCAATGATGGACACACGTGCGAGCATATCCCGCTCCTTAGGGAACTTGCGCTCGACCTGTTGCAAGAAGAACAGGTTGATCTCGTAGATAATTTGGAGATGTCTAGGGAGGAGGTTCTGGAACAACGGAACTGACCACTTCTCCAAAGCCTCTGGAAGAACAGTATGGTTGGTGTAACCAAACTACGCAAATCATTAGTTTCTGTAAATCTTAATATTCTGCATTGGCCCTTACAGTATTGGTCACAATGGTCCATGCCTCATCCCATTCAAGACCTTCTAAATCAATCAGGATTCGTTGCAGCTCAACAATAGCAAGTGTTGGATGGGTATCATTAAGTTGAATAGCAACTTGCTCAGGGAACTCGGCCCAAGCCCGCTTGGACTTCTTGAAGCGGCGGACAATATCGTAGAGTGAAGCAGCAACCCAGAAATACTGCTGTTTTAATCGAAGTTCTTTGCCGCGGTCGAGGTTGTCATTTGGGTATAAGACGGCGCTGATTGTCTCGGCTCGCTGTTGGTCGCCCACGGAGCTTTCATAGTCGCCGTTGTTGAATTTCTGGAAGTCGAACTCGCCACTTGCAGCCTTGCTGGACCACAAACGCATGTTGTTCGTTACAGGAGTGTCGAATCCGGGAATTGGGACATCGTAGGCAACAGCTTTAACGAGGTCACCGCCTTCCCATTCTGCGATACTCTTTCCGTTCTCGTCTTGATATTTCCTGACGTTTCCGTAGAATCGAATCTTCAAGGTGTTAGTGCCAACATACGATTTGCAGTACAAACACCTACATCAACCACAATATCATGTCTGGGAAACTCCCAAGGGTTGAAATCAAGCCAGTAGTCAGGGACCTCAATTTGGTATCCATCCACAATCTCCTGCTTGAAAATTCCATATCTGTATCTCAGACCGTAACCCCAAGCAGGGAAGTTCAGGGATGCCATTGAGTCCAAAAAGCAAGCTGCAAGTCTACCAAGACCTCCATTTCCAAGAGCCGCATCGTGTTCTTGATTAATAATATCCTCAATGCGGAACCCGAGCTCGGAGAGACCCTCTGAATTGTAAAACGAGGATGTCAGAAAGTGGATCCCCAATTATAGAAATGCGGGGAAGCTCTAAAAGAGCACTGACCTTTTGCAACATTCTTCAACCCCACATTCAACATGGCGTTGTCGAGCGCCCGACCCATCAGAAACTCCAAACTCAGGTAGTAAACTCTCTTGGTATCTGCAAAGGTTTGCCGCTGCTGCGTACGATTCCACTCGGTGATCAAGCGGTCTCTGAACGCCAGACTTGCCGCAGCATACGCGGCAGTCTCGTCGCAATTGAACATGCTACGAGCCAGTGTAGTTTCGACATGTCGCACGACTTCCTTTTCGAAGTCTTCTTGGGTGACAAAGGGTTTAGCCTGGTATTTCTTCCATGCTGCACGTTGGGGCTCGGGGATGGATGCTGTTGGGGGCGCAGAAAGTGTTAGCTTGGATTCTGGATTCTATTCTGGGTACGAAGTGGCCGATTTCTTCAAAGATTTAAGTAAATGGTGATTATGAGGGGCAAACACACCTTCAACGTTCTTGATTTCTCCAGCACCGAATCCAGTAAAGGTACGCTTGTGCTTAGGTCTTGAAAAGCCCGGGCCAACCGGGCCTTTCAGGTCAGTGATAGGAGCACTTGTCGAGGGACGACGCTCTCTGGGCGCCGGTGCTTCTGACATATCGTTCTTGTTTTTGCTGCTGTCGAATACACTCTTGATTTTGCTTGAAAAGGTAGAAGACATTGAGAATGAAGGAGGGGGTTCGACGTTTTATTAGACTGTGGCTGCTGGGATTAGGTGATAGTAGCAGGCGTAGCTTGCAGAAGCGGGTTGGGGGGCAGTGCGGGGTTGTTTGAGGTCGAGTCCAGTTGAATGCTGGCGGCAGGGACTTGGAGGAGTGAATGAATGAAGGAATGAATGCACACAATGGATATTCCTAGGAATGCTGTTCTGTTGTTGATGATTGAAGTTCTAAAGGTTCAAGAAGGAGAGCAAGTTAATATAATCGTAGCCCACGTGGGTTCGAACATTGAAAAGGCAGAGGGGGAGCTCTTCATAGCTCTTTCCTAGCACATGCCTCGTATGACTTTTGGGCTCAGCAACCTTCAGGAGCTCTCCCTACCTAGTAGCTGCAGCTCTTGATGCGGCGTGGTTCACGCCTGCCGTACTGATGGTGGGGTCAACAAGGTCCTTCACCAGCGCTTGAGCTTAATAAGTCCACACTAGCCGGGTCTTCACCGTCTTGAATCCGGATCGAAATGGCGTCTTTGTGGCGAAACTGGTGATCAGATCTTCTACAATCTGCCCATTGTTGATGTTCAGATGGCCAAGACATGGTTTCGCTGGGTACGTTTCATTCAGGGTCCTTGGGATGGAGGAATTGGGAAGTTGAAAGGACGTAGATCGCGGTGGGGTTACACCACTTCACTATCAACCACCCCGCGCGTTGGCTGGGGGCTGGCCCAACCAGAAGATCCACTTCATCAGATGCCGTTCTAGAGCCAATAGAAAGGGCTGCATGATGAACTGTCTGCAAGCGCTCCATCATCACCGCTATCAGCTCAATCAATTTATATGCCCTTCTCACCAATGCGTGACCAGCAATATTTCGCCTGTATGCAGTTGTCCTGCACCGGGCCACTGTTATGATGTCAAGGCACACAAGGAGATTTCGGGGCATTCGAGTATCGAGAATAGTTGAGAACGATGATAATTTTTCCATTTTCATTTTTTGAATTCATGCAGAGATTTTTCTACAAGTACGAGTGACATGTGATCCCTGAGAGGACTTTCCTAGATCCCTTCCTCCCTTCCACTTGACTACTAGTACTATTTGGATGAATGCGTTGACATGTTTTCCTCTCTTCCAATCCTCTTTTCCGCTTTCCTTTCTTAATTTGAACAAGAATCTTGTTAGAACGTAGGCGCACCAGAGAATACCCCAATTCGAAAGTACAATTCATGTCCTGTGTAATTGTCGGGCTCTCTCACCGAAGGACCGTAGAAGGTCCCGTTCGCATATTCCCGGTATCATGCAATTGCAGCAGCAAGGCGGTACCACCCCATACATCTTGATGTCAGACAGCCACGCCTAAACGCCCCGTACGAAGCAGCTATCGATCCAAGGTAACGCCAGCTCCCCAAAAACAGCAAGTTGAATTTCCAAACTCGAGACCAAATCGAAATCGCGCCATTATTTATGAAGTCGTTCGTAACATTAAGTATAACTCAGAGGATTCCGGAATCCTTGAGGGCATTTTGTAAAATCGTTTCTTTCACCGCGGCGAAGACGAGTCGAATATTAGATGTATCGGTGGCTTGAGTGAGACTGCTTTGAGTTAGATTAGGAATACATGCAAGGGAGTCGTGGGCACTGACTGAGGGTATAAATTTAGATGTGCTCTGTTGACCTGATTGAAACGCCAGAGAAGGTATTTGGACGCTCTGTTTATGTCGTTTCCGCCGGAATAGTCTGGGAAATAGTTGCTAAGCGGTGATCGTCCTAGCTTTTGTCGGAATAGATCGACTTTATTCAGAAAGAGGATGATGCTGGTCCTCATGAACCACCTGGAGTTGACAACAGAATCAAAAAGCACCAGACTCTCCATCATTCGATTCTAGTTTGCGTTAGCAGAGTAAACCCGCAGACTGGGGGAACCGTGCCTGGTTGCTCTCTTCTAGCAGCACCTGGTCATATTCGCTCAATGCCACGCAGAAAATGATTGAAGTGACATTTTCGAAGCAATGAATCCACTTCTTTCTCTCACTTCTTTGGCCACCCACATCGAACATACTATAGAGTGATCAGTAGGAATCTAGCGATTCAGATCCAGGAATAAGTACTGTATGCTCAGCGACCCCATTGTAAATCTCGTCTCGTAGATACCGGTTGTCTTCGTTCGCGCTCTTAACACGTCCGCTTCTACAGGTATGTAATCCGGTGAAGCAATCCTGTTGGCCTCCTCAAAGAAACTAGATTCTGTCAGCATCAAGTCTCTTTCTAAATGGGTTTCCACGTACTAGGGCGCGGAGTCCATCAAATAAAACTCGCTCTGTCTCTCCATCAACTGTTGCATCGATGGGTCCTTCCATAACGACTTGATTGCCATTCCCACTTCCGGATTCAATGTTTGAGGCTCCGTGACTACTTGATAATCGATCAAGAAATCGCTGTATTCGTGATTTATTGGCATTTGTGGTTCGATATCGAATTGCCGCATCGCTCCTATCAAAGCCTTCGCACAGTCGACCAGATTTTTGTAGATTGTCATTCGATACATCGATAGTTCCTCTACCGTATAGCCGCTCTGATGTATGATCTTCATCTGTTTGACTATTGTTGACTTCCCACTCTCTCCCGACCCTATAACAAGTTAGCCACCATCCCAAGGCCACATCAGACGGAATACGTACCCAGCAGCAGTATTTTGCATTCTCGTCTGAGCTTTCTCGAATCCTCCTCGAGAGTTCTATCAATCATCTGACTCCTCTTCTTCTGCTCTGTCTCCTCCGCATTCGTGCTCATGCAAGCACCCATTGTCCTTCCTCAGTGGCTGCAAGCGCAGCCCCGCCTGTATTGTGTTTATACTGGGCTTCGAATTGTGAACAAAATATCTCGTCGAGGTTGATCAAGACACAGCGACGTGTTGTCTCCAATGGAGACTCGAGCGATGGCAATGCGCAATGCCCTTGTTTCGCAATACTCGAGGCTACGAAGCTCAAGCCAGGACGGCCATGCAGTGACGATGGAAGGTCGGACTCGAGGATCCAGAATTCGAGAGGTTGATGCGCAACGAGCGACAATTCGCTTTTAGACAAAATATTCGAGATTCAGTGGCATGGATGAATATTTCCGTATTCTCCCAGCGGGGAGTCTTCTCGCCAGCCAACCGAGTGTTCTATGTCGACAATGGTGGGATAGTCGGATGAGCTGTACCTCCGAGGCAGCGCGAGTCGAGTCGAGTCGAGTCGCGAACAGTGAAGACTGAGCAGCAACGAACGACGCTGAGTTTGCAGAGCGCAGTGGAAGAATTTCCGGTGCTGGCGACGATGTAGTAGGGAGGGATGAGATGTCGCGGTGGCCGAAGCTTCTGAAAGGTCACGGCAAGATCACGGACTGGTCTGTCTCTGTCTGCTGTGACGAGGACGCTTGCCTGGTGCGGTTATGCGGAGAGGCAGGGCAGACTAGTCGGGCTACCTACCTAGTTGTGGTTCTAGTAGCGACGCTGGGCGGATGTGTGTGTTTTGTGTGTTTTGTGCTGGAGGAAGAAGAGAAAGGTTACTTTGTAGCACCAACCCAAACCGTGCTTTGGTGGCACTGCCCGCTCCATGAAATGATTAATGGCCTGTCGAAGTTAGGCAGGGTGGTCTTCAAATAATTGCACTGTGCTACACTGCACAGCAATTAAAAACAGCCCCGTTCAAAATGTCCCGCCGAAGGTGCTGGCCTAAGCGGACAAAGGGTTCGTTTGTTTTCCTATCCTGCCCTGCCTTTCTCACTTGTAAAATTTCTTCCGTCTCACTTGTCAGCAGTCTTCAACTTTCAGTTGCTTGGCCGTCATGCAATTGCCTGTTACGTTCCTTAGATTAGGTATGTGTTGAAACCGGCTTGCTATATCCAGCCAAACATCAAAGCCTAAATCTAAAGCTTCAGGTGAAGGAAGGCTAAAAGCGCTTTGTTTTGGCGTGGCTACGGCGTGGGCATGTGGTCCACGGGGCGTGAGACTCAGGGATTATTAGGGAGCTTGAGGCTTGATACCGGGGCGCCTCCACGTCTGTGCTGGATTCTCAAGGCGCTTCAGCACCTAAAGAGGCAACCCACAAGCTGTGTCCCGTGTCCTAAAGTCCAATGCTAGTGCCAGCCCCCGTGGGCTAATTCTGTGTGCAGTGGTCGATCTGCCGGGGATGTCAGAAATTGAAGCTGGAAACAAATACAACCCTGGATGGACGCTGATTCGCATTTAGTTGGGAACCATTAAGGAATAACGCAGGCATTCAGATACTTACGGAGTAGTGCCGGGGTAGCCAGCTTATTAGGAGGATTTTTATCATTGATACCAAGCCTGGAAGCCCTGTAGGAGTACGCTACTAATTCATATGATAGGTACCAAGATATCTACCATACGGCGCGGCGATGCGACCTTTACTTGAACCAATTTCATCAATGTAAGATATTCACAGATACGAAGTACGACAAGATTATTTTAGCATGAGTTCCACTTCAGCCACATCTCAGATCCGCTGATGATCAAGTCTTGAGAAAAACAAAACTGCTTTGGCTCGTTTCCCACTGCCCGTGAGTGATCAGCAAGCAATCACCTTCAACACGTGCTATCAAGGAAACAATCTTGAGGACATGGGTATTGTTAATCTTCATATCCACCTCCCTGTCGATAGACCTGAACCACTAATCTCCTGGCTTGCCTCCTTTCTCTAACCGTACCTTCGGGTCAGCTGTCAGCCGCTATTCGCAAGCCAACGTCCTAGGGTTTGCTTTACCCAAGATGATGGAAATGTGCCACGTGTGAGAAAGTTTGAAGGATGTATATTTGGGCGTCTAAGATGTCTTCTTTCGGATGACAGATACCCGTTTCAGGAGAAATAGATTCTGCAAACGTCAAGCTTCCATAGCCACGTTTCTTCCACTCATCCTCTAGGATTGGATATCCGTCACAAGTCCTGCCATGTTCCACAATGCAAAGCTTCTCGTCGGAAATTTTTGAATGGTTCTCTACGGAAACACCGTGACATCTTGGAGCATCCCTCTAGCATCAACCCCTGCTACAAGCCGAGAGCCGACCATACCCCAGGCTGCCACGCGACAGCTGCAGCTATTCCTCCCCCCTTTTCACTCGCATCGCAGCTGCAAGTGATCCTTCGGCCCTCTAGCGATACCAGTACCAAGTATCAATCTATCTACTTCCCGTGCTCTGATCCTACAATCGGTACTCAAGACGACGAGTCATTTTTCATGACTACATCCAAAATTCGTGTCACCACAATTGTCAGTTCAAAAAGGGCCAGTTTGCCTCCAGCCGATGCATCTCTACACGAAGTACCAACTTTCGCCACACCACACCCAACCTCACCGTATATTGTCCAAGTTGAATCCTATGTTTCCTGCATACAAATTCCTTGCATAAGTCTCCATGCTTACACGCATTACCACGTACTTCCAATTACCGCCACTATTCCCTTATACGTCCTGTATCATCAAACTCACCGCCACCCCCAGGCTCAACGTGGAAACCGTTTGATCTCCATCCCCTCAAGAACCTCTAATCGAATAAGAAAATCAAATCCACCAGATGCCTAAAGCAACCACCCCCGCATCGACTCTGCGCGTCCATCCAGCCAAGCCCTCACCGAACTTCCCACATAGTTAAGGTAAGCAAGTAACGGCACTCACTACATATCCGAGTAAGTACCTTCCCAATCCCAAAAAATCAAGGTAATCTCTAGCCCATAATAAAAGCCGCAGCGCAAAAAAAACGCACCTTCCAGAATAATTACCCCCTTCCGAGAAAATACATTGGAAAAAAGCAAACACAACAGGAATTTTAGACCCCAGGAAAAGGGGCTCGCTTGCACGTTCCCGGCTGGCGAGTCGGCACTTTGTAGATGCTGAGTACGCGGCATAACTACGGCAACGGGAAGGCAGACACAGACTCGAGACGTTTATGGTGGTGGGCAAGAGTTCTAGAAGCAAAGAGAGGATGAGAAATGGGAAGCTCGAAACGAGGACCGGATAGGCGTTGAGGTGTGGGTAGGTAAATGTATCCACGAAGCACGAGCAAAGGGGCCCTCGATTCGATTCTCGAGAACTGATTTATGTCACACGAACACAGGATTAAGGAAAAATGGGTTGTCTATTTTCTCGGATTGCTCTACCGAGCAACATGCTCACGGTCTCTACCGGACGGCGCGATAAAAACTAAAGGTATTTTATTCACTCACTCCCCCACTCAAAGGATCAATTCGATCCGGCCAAGTCAAGTCAAAGTCAAAATCAACTCCTCCTACCCCTAAGCAATGCTATGTGTGCCCTGTCATCCATGGTAGAGACAAGAAAAGGGAAGAAGCGATGCCCCAATCGTCCGACTTCATTATTGAGATGACTGTGCAGGTGACAAGGAGAATATTCTCGGCTCCGTAGAGGTTAAACGGTAACCCAATATGCAGACACAATGAAAACGCTTCTCTTCTCTTCTCTTTCCTCCCCTTTTACCCCTCTGGTGTATTGGGATCTGCTCCAATCCAGATGTCTAAAGAGCACGCCTGATTTTCGCCGTGAGATTTGAATGAAGGAGAATTGTTCATAAATCATGCAAGGTAACCGAGCTCGTCGTCGTCTAGACGCTCCAGGTACTCCTTCTCCAGCAAGATGTCAATACATTTCTTGATGTCAGGGATCTTGGGTACGAATCGAGAGCGGATTTGGTTAATGCATTCCGAAACGACTTGGGTGTGCTTCATCTTCTTACGAGCCTTCATGATACGCACAATAGCAGACTGGAAAATAAATTAGTAAATGTGATAGACTCGCAGGATATGAATTTACTGGCCTGCATAAGCAACTTGCGGTCCTCCTCAATTGTCTTGTGAGTATCCTCAACTTCTTGCTTCTGTTCAGACTTCACAGCAATGTTCAAATTGATGCGAATCTTCTTGCTCTTGAAGTCATAGTTGAGGCTGAACATCTTGCCAGGTCCAGGCTTGTCACCATCCGGGCTCATATTGAGAACCTTGGCCTTGACGAAGATGCCTAGTGCGGGATCAAGAACGTCGGATTGTAGTTGGGTAGCCTTAACGATATCATCATAGCTGTTTTTGTCATTCTCGTTGAAAAGTAGCAAAATAGCCATCTGGTAAGTAGAGACCTGGAAAGTGTAGGGGGTCTTCTGGTTCTTGCAGTAATTGGCCTTGATCTCCCCCTTGCAGAATTGCCAGAGCCAAGTAAGTTTTCTACCACTGTGCTTCTGACCATAGAAGCTCTGGAAGCGCTCGTAGGCCTTGGCAATCTCCGCAGGTGGCGTGAAGTCAGTGTTTGGCGCATTCAAAGGCCAGAAACCGGTGCCCAAAATCGAGTAGGAAGCATCGACACCACGGCTATCTCCAGGCTCAATGAGCTGCTGCTCAAACTCCTTGTAACCGCCGTTCAAGTCTTTGGAGATCTGCATGTCCTGGAACATACGCTGAAGCTTGTTGGTATATTCATATCCACACTGTTCCTTAAGCTTGCTGATCATGCTGGTCTCAGCGTCATCTGACGATGAGGTAGTGTGGATCAGTCTACGGGCCAGCATACGTGAGTAGAATTTCTGGAACACATCCTTATCCTCGATGTACTTGAAGACAGTCATGATCTGGTTTAGAATATTCTCCAAATCGCTTTCCTCGGCGCCATTAGTGCCTTTCCGAAGTACAGCATCGGCATACTTGGCCAATAGCTCGGGCGATTTGTTGGATCCCGACTTGCACACTGGATTTCGGTTAACAAACTCCCTGCAGGCGTTGTCCAGCGATCTGGTGAATTCAGGCTCGTCCTGGAAGGCTTTCTTGACGAGGCCTTGGTATTGGGTGTGGATCTCGAGTAAGGCATCAATGTACACTTTGGGTTCAAGCTTGTCAGCCTCAACCGCGACCTTACCCACGGCATTGAGGCCAGCTCTGCGGACATGAGCTTCAAATCTAGCTCGGAGAGGGTCGAGACCTTCAGGAATTCGGGCCAGTAATTTGTACATGCGCTCCATGTCATCCTGTCTGTCGTTATCCAGTAAAATCTGAAATTCATCCCTAAGAATTGCTGAGTGGTCGTGGATCAAAGCATTATTACAGCACTTCCTCAGCGGTACAATGATGTCTGGGTGGAGGTACATCTTGACACGCTCTTCCTCCTCATCCAAACGAATTTCGGCCTTCTTCATGTATTCAACAATGCTGTTCTCTGCCACGAATTGTTTGGATTCCGCCTGGTAGAAATGTTTGGTTGCGTCTAAGAACGGCTTCTCGAAGTGAAACCTATACACGTCGAGAGTGGATTTGGTTGGGTCGGATTCGTCGAGACCAAGAGAGACGAAAGAGTCTACTATACTCTTGATTTGTCCGTGCTCGATCGTCTCCCCGTTTCGTTGTTTCTCAACCATCTTTAGGACGGCATCCATAACCTTTTCATTCACCTCCGAAAATAGTGTTGTTCGCCATTGTACCAAATGGAGGGTGTAGACATCGTAAATATTCTTCTTGCCCTCATCCATCTCACGCTTGACCCAATGGCGGTTGAGGTATCGGAATAGATGATTGATGTATTTAGCGGCGGTCGTATATCGTTCCCATTCCCGAATATAGAAACTGAGAAGGGCTTCATCGGAGTGTGTCCGCGACTCTGTGACCAGTTTTCTGAGATATCCGTTAAGGTAAGTGATTAGGTTCTGGTAGAGGTCCTCGCCAAGTAGATGTGCTATTCAATGTCAGCCTTGCCCCTGTGTAACAAGACCGGGTCTTTGAGAAGACTTACCTCCTCGATGAGCGCCTCCTATGACGGTCCCTTGGCTGGCATTACTGACGGCTTTTTGTGATGTGCAGAAGTTGTGGACGGCACTAGAAGCTGTTAGCATGCGCTGCACTGGAGGCATTCAGGCAACTCACGTGTAGACTCCCATGTACTGTCGAGCGCAAAGAGCAAATTAGCGGAGCAACTTAATTTGCAGCAAGAGTTTTACTTACGGTTTGCATGTCTATGCCATCTTGGAGATCGATCATAATCTTAGCAACGCCCAGCTCGAGGTATTTCCATCTGCGAAGCCATGTTAGCAAGCTAGGCTACAAGGCAGATAACCCCGCGAAAACGAAAGGAACTCACGTTGCATCCAGATCCTCTCGATTAGGGACCGCCGGCATGGTGACCTGAGCTGGTCGTGTGGCGACAGACATGATGAAGGGTGTGATTTAAAGTCGGAGGTGTGGCGTGGAGGGGTGAAGATAATGGACAGGAAGAATGACGAGCTGTGGGACCCGGGTCGTGCGTCGACGCCTGTAATGATGATCGCAGACTGGCGGCGGCTTCGAGGTTCTACTGCGAAGATATTTAGAGGCTGAACACAGAACACAGAGCCTTCGAGGCTGTTCTTCCGTTGGTGTGGTGAATCTGATGCCAGGCAGGGACGCGAACAAGTCGCGGAATCTGGGGAAGCTCAGAACGCCAAAGATCGACTGTGGGCACCGGCCGCTGGGTAGAAAGGAAAGTACAAAAGACGCGGATTCTGCATGCAAGAAGAGACAGAGTCCCCTCAAACCAAAGTAGATGTGGGTATGAGTTGGGTAATTTAGAGTTGGACGACGGCGAAAGTACCTAAAGGTTGGTGACTTGACGAACCAAGCCGTGCCCTACGATGTAGTTGTTGCGGCAGCCTCAGGAACGAACTTTAGACTGACTCAAACCCATCCAAATTTAGGCATCAGCCTGCCAAAATTCAATACTTCTTGTTGTTTCTTGTGGATTTATGAGATATTTTGGCTACGCATATTCATTTGATACAGAAATCTCTAAGGAATTTGGGCGGTATCACTTGCTGAAATTGAGGTTATCTCAATGACGTCGAAGGCATCATTGATAAAATCATAGCAGTCCGAGAAAAATGGCATCGCACTCAGCTTGCCCCCATCAGTTCTTAATATGGCCCGTCTTTCTCTAACACCCTTTTCAACCCTCCGCACTACTCGCTACCAAGTCCCTGCCCATAATCTCCTACCCAACACATCCATTCAAAACCGTCCCCTTCTAATCTACCATTCCTGCATCCCGTCTTGCGCCTCAGCCTCGGCCATCGAAGCCCACCTCTCTCTCACCGGCGTCGTAACTCCACAATGGCGATACACTATGTATAGCACTACTCATTTCCACTCTACAACCCATGAAGTTCTCTGTATTGCCTCTGGAAAAGCTAAGCTTTGTAAGCGCTCTCTTCGCATCTTGCATAAATGATCCATAAGCTGAGAGAAGGGAAGGTTTTGGCGGAGAGACGAATCCTGGTAGAATTGAACCACTGGTCGAAAAAGGGGATGTGATAGTTGTACCAGCCGGTGTGAGCCATCGACTTCTGGATGACTATGGGAGCGGGTTTGAGATGGTTGGCAGTTATCCGGCGGGAAAGGGTTGGGATATGTGCTATGGCAGAAAGGAAGAGAATGAGAAGGTCAAGGGCATTGCGGGGCTAGGGTGGTTCGAGAGAGATCCTGTATATGGTGATGAAGGGCCGTGTCTGGTAGAATAGGAGATGGGAGGACATAATCCATGCAGTCGATGTGGAAGCTAAGAGTTAGATCCATCCATGAGACATTACTCATTATTCTAATAAATCTTGTGGGCCTTCCTTTCATGTAGATCCAAATGTGTACTGGTTCCCAAACGCCTTGCTATGCATGCCGAATCCGTTTTCCTGTGTTGACAAAGTGAAATATAAACAGGTGGTTATGTCCCACAGTGTACCTAATCCCCTTCTTCCCTGCCACCTACACGCTCCACCAGCCTAGAAGTAATGAGCCATAGTTAAGCAGGAACATGAAAGGTGCTTCATACCTGAAAATGCTTACAGCAAAAGTCATACTCCACGCAATTAATGCCATCATTAAAATACCACATAAAGCCTTGACTCGATTGCATATGATATAGTTGTACCCATTGTTACCAGTTCGGCAGCTTCCATTTTCATCTGTGAGGGCTGCAAAGGCCAACGCTAGGTTTGCAGATTCGAATATTATGAAGAAGAGATCTAGCAAGACCAGTCGTATTTTTGCCTTTGGAGATCTGAGACCCAACGGCTTGCCCGTGTATTCGTCCCACGTGATGTATAGGATGTAAGGAATGGCTACCACATCTACGACAATGGCCATAGTCGTGGAGGGAGTCTGGGGATATGAGTATTTGTTGGAGAGATGGTCGACGGATGATGAGAGACCAAGTGCAATAACTGATGTAGTGAGAACAATGATGCGGAATATTAGAGGTACAAGGGGATGCATGAGAAGAATGTGCTACGTTTTGTCAGCGAAAGGGGTTGTCCCAGACGGACTTCTACATACCTGTACACGTTTCATCAAGGTTTTTCTCTTCTTCTTGTTGTGCAGTAAGCCAGAAAGCTTTTCAGGGTCATCATTCCCATCCATATCACCTCGCCAAGGCTTTTGATATCCGGGGGTTTGTTTCTCTAAATCTTTCTGGTCGAGTCTTGTTGCATCCTCCTTTTGGGAAGGTCCATACATGGAGGACTTGATGTACATCCGCCATGGCGAGGAATTGGGGATAATGCCAGACTGCATAATGACTGGATCTCCATTTCTTGCATGATCCCATTTCCTTCCCTTCACGGGCTCCTTGTGTCCACCAAAGAACCCCGTCTCTGGCTTCTTCTCGTGTAAGTTGGAGACGTCATCGTATGGATCTATCCATCCATCCTGTGAAACTCTGCGTTGCGGTTTTGTGGGAGTATGATGATGTTGCGCAGAATGGGCTCGAGACGGCGATGAAAGAAGCCTATCCGTGGGCTGGGCATCATCTCCCTCTTCAAAAGAGTCTATCCATGCTGCAGGCCAATAGTTAGCATCGCAGTTGCTTAAGAGACTATCCCAACCTTACGTGGAAGCGTCCTAACATCCCTCTGCGCCGCGCGGTTCCCTGCGCGAGTACTGGTGGAAGAGTGCGTGTTGTGGGAGGATGATGAGTTTGCTTTGGGGCGATTAGGCTGCTCCCGAGTCGCTCTCATTGCGGCATCACTGGAAGAGGAGGACGCGGATGGTTGTCTTTGCGCAGAAGAGAAGCCATTTTGAAGGAGGTGATGAGGTTCCAACTCAGACCCCTGGGCAGAATCCTTGGCCTCAGAGGAGGATGCCATGGATGTGTTGGGGAGAGCCTGCGGCGGGAGTCTGATCTGCGCGGGCCTTGGTTTCGCTGTGCGGGAACGAGCAGAACTCTGTATCGCCTGGCAGAGTTCCCGGAGTCTATCTATCCCAATAAGAAGGATAAGAAAGTGAATGGTAACAATGCATCTCGGTATTACACAGGAGTCTGACGCGAGAAAGTCATACTCAGACTTCTGCACATCTTGGATCTTGGGAGTTGTATTCGCATGAGGCTACACGTTGGAGGCGGCGGAAAAAACATATTCAGCTGATCTCCAGCCCATCAATTTAAAGTTGGAACTGTGCAGGGATCAAAGGCTCCACTGCAGCCCAGAGCCAGTGCGTCATGGGCTGGCTCGCGTTTCGAGAAGAAATCCAGACCTTGATCCATTTCATCGCCGAGCTTTAGTCCAACATCAACTCTTCACTCATTGTCTTCCCCGGCATTCCTGCTGATGGCATTCACTTGAGGCATCGCCTTCCTACCGGACAACGTCCACACGGCCCTGACTACCGCTACCGCCCCCATGAAACTCTTCCTTCTCCCTATCTCCACGCGGCGGTCGCTCATCTATTGCCAGCGCCTTAATGTCACAAGTACGCAGAAGCAGGGCTGGATTGATTGGGGTACCACAAAGGCAGCGACCTTATGGACAAGCTGGGAGAAGAAGGATTCTGGCTGGCAAAAAAAGGTGGTGTACTACGGAAACCAGGCCCTAAAGAGGATACCATACGAGGAATGGGGATTGAAATCAATCCCTCCGCTATCTGCCCGGCGGATGGAGGAGGAGAAATCAGGAAAGGGAAACGTCGAGGTGGCTTTCCCTAAGACTCTAATGCCGGAGAACACAGTAATGGGTCTCCTGAAAAAATTAGGTACAGAGCGACAACAGCTTCACCAATCGAGAATGATATGGTGCATCGTTGGAATGCCCATCGTTGCACCATTTGCATTGGTTCCTGTGTAAGTGCTAGTTCTAAACTTGCTGCAGTTCTCGCTGACATGCACCTCAGCATCCCTAATTTACCCTTTTTCTACCTCGTTTTCAGAGCTTGGTCTCATTGGAAAGCTCTAGGGGGATCAAAGCATCTACAATTTCTCGTCGACAATAAGCTCGTAACCCCCACGCCATCTAAAATTCTGGACGAACTTTACTGTTCGGGAGCGCGGCCGTTGAACATCTCATCCGCCTCCCTCGAGGGCACGATTGACCGCATGGGTGTGGAGGAAACGATGGTTCTCCACAAGTCCGATGGCAAAAGGATCGCGGAAGCTCTAGAGATCCCGGAGTTGAACATCGAGCTTGACCGAGCTGTGTGGCAGATAGAGAGAGATTTAAAGGCCAAGAAGGAGTTGAAAGAAGAGAAGGACGAGCTAGATTCGGTCAACTTGGAGTCCAATGTGAAGAAATAAATAATGTACCATTACGGCTGAATGTGTACAATAGGTCGAAAGTGCTTATCTAGACATCATAGACCCAACTCATTAACTAGGTATACAAAAGATTCAATTATTCTCTCGATATGTAGCTATTCAGCCTAATGTACCACTGGCAGGGGCCAGCCGAGGCTTGCAGATAAAAAGATAGTGGCAGTGATGTGTTTGTTATAGGTGCCACCAACACCAACAGATGTTCTACCGCAACCTCTTTAGAATTCTTTTAGGCCTGAATCGGGAAACTGCTGCCTGTTCTCGGCCTGGAGGATATAGAGGAATAACCTATTTCACCGCGCATTTAGGATACGATAAGAGGCTCCATAATTGTTTAAGCTTAATTACAAGGATAAAAGTTATCAACTCATCTATTCTGGACTGGATATGTAACTGCTTTCCAAAGTAGCCGCCCACTTTCTCTAAATCTCCCAACAATGCCTCCAACTCTCGATGAAGAACAAGAATATAACGGCGACACCATTGTTGTTAAAGGCGAATACGAGGATTGGTCTCGTCCCTCGTCTCCAGAGAGCATGTCTCCCGAGTTAACAAGGGGTTTCCACCTCCTTGCGCAAATCACACCTCAAAACCTCGAATCGCCCGACCCTCTAGAAGAAGATATATCCCCCACAGAATTCCGCCCCGAACATTCCTCTACACAACCGACAATACGTGCACCCAAACAAAGACAACGAGTAAATGCCCTGACGATGGAAGAACGGTTGCAATTAATGCCAGAAAAGCGGCCTCTTCCTTGGAGACCAGGAGTAGAACCAGGCGCCGATAACGAAACAGGGGGAGAATCGAGGAGAAAGCAGATTCGCTTCGGATGTCTTCTTGCAACGAGAGGTGAAGCCCAGGCCGAGCCGTGCAATAGCTGCGCAAATGGGCGGGGGAAGTTCAGCATATGTGTGGCCCTTGATGGCTTTTTTAAGGGAGCGTGTGCGAGTTGCCAACTCAGTGGCCGCCCAAATCGATGTAGTATAAAGGTTAATGATGGTAAGTGCTTCTTTTGAGTTTTGATATTTACTTCGCGCTAACTGTTTTTCTGTAGATGCTCCTGAAAGTTCCCCTACAAACACACCGGGAGGAGCTTCCCTAAGCAATGGCATTCCTCTACAACAGCCACCCTCAAGCGACGGCCCCAAATCCAAACGAAGACGAACAGAGAAACAGAAAGAGAATGTGCCAGAATGGGAGAGCGCACGGCCTCAATGGGAGCAGGAGCTAGGAGAACAGGCCCGGCAGCAAATGAATGAGATAGCACAAAGGCCTTGGGCGACTGTTAATCCACCTCTATCGGCGGCAACACCACAGTCTCAGATGATGATCACTGGAGCGAATGGAATGAGTACTGTTCCACAAAACAGTATGGAACGGTCCAACGCAAATTCGCTGGGGAGCTGGGCGGCGGTGAACCAACCTCCTCCTGCACCCGGCGCACAGGGTTATCGGAATGGAGGAGATAACAACGGAGTCAGCTTTCAGATCAGTATGGAGCAAGCAAAGAGGGAGGAAACAGTCTTGGACGAAAGAGAATCAGCAGCATTGATCGATACATTACCAAAACACAAGCAAAGACAGGTGTATGGGCTTGTATCCGGACTGCAAGGAGGCATAGAGCATCTTCAGCGGGAGCTGGATTCGTTGAAAAGAGCGTTAGGGATCGACGAAGATTGAACGAAGTGTGGAAAATTAAGGCGCCAAGTAAATTAATCGAGGCCTTCGATATAGATATCGACGATCTGAGGCTCTAAATCTGGATATACCCACTGCAATGTGGAGAAAGCCCCCTTCTCCAAATTTGTCTCACTTTAATTTTTACTGATAAGAGATAAGAGAATCTGGGAGCTCTCGCCCGTCTGCCTCCCTTTGACCATTACAACGACACATCTTCCGCGATGCCTCCTCCGGGTGGGAAGTATGGCATCAGTCCCCATGAGGATTTATTTCTGTATGGATTTGGTGACGCTGGAAACCAAAATAACTTTCCAAATCGAACCCCACCTCCCCTTGATAGGCCCCGCGATCAGCAACGCGCTGAGAGATCTATAAACCCAAACAACCCGAATTCGAGCCATCTTCCGTTTCTAGAAAGACTACGGGCTCTTCCGATTTTACGCCCAATACCATGGCGTCCGGGTCAAGAACTTCCTGCCGAAAAGGCGATGGATAGTCCGCGAGTTCAATCGCGGGGTGCGATCCTCTTGTCTACACGCGGCAAGGTCATGGACACGCCATGTTCGCATTGTTCAGCTGGATTTGGAAGATTTTCACAATGCATCACTTTGGAAAATTGGTTTCAAGGCGCGTGCTCTACGTGTATTTTTACTTCCAAGGGTAACAAATGCAGTTTGCGTTTCCAGACTTCAGGTATACCCCTCGTTTCTCGTCTGAAGTGGAGCTAATGCGATGATGAGTAGGGACTGCGGACGGAAGAGCGCTGCGATACCATTCTTCGAATCCAGAGATGCTGCAATCACTTCTTTCATCCAAAGAATCTGATTCTGCTCGGCCTGCGAAGAAACGGAAGAAATGGTCAGATGCCAAAGTGCATCTAGGTACTCAGCCCAGCCACAACAAGTCCTTACAGTATCAGCAAGTCGAACCCAACACGCCAGTATCTCCAGATATGGATACTTTATTGCCAACAGAAATGGCTCGAGACCAATCCGGCGGATACTCGCATGTTGATGGGGAGACAAGACAGAGGAAACAAGATGTACTTCAAGACTCCCCCACAAATACCCAACAACCACCACGTACCATAATTCCATCTCGAGATAGACACCCCCAGGAAGGTGCCTCTCATGGTTGGACGCCGGCGAACATACAACCTCGTCCCCAAGTTTCTCCCCCAAAGTCGATTAATTTCATCCGGCCACCTCCAGGACAGCAAGTAAATCAACAAGCCATTCAGGAACAACAGCCATCTACTCCTGCCTTACCGGCTCCAATACAGCAAGCCTATCAGCACACAACGCAGCAACAGCGCCCATATACTCCAGTCCGTCCGGGTTCTTCCCGAGAAAGTAATAAGGAACCCACTGCGCCGACCATCGACATGCTGCCGAAAAGTAAGCAGAAGCATGTTTATGCAATTGTCAGTGGGTTACAGGGAGGCATAGATCATTTGAAAAAGCAGTTGCATTTACTGAAAAGTAGTTTAGGGATTGATATTGATGATGAGAGTGGTGCTGGACACTGATACTTCCTTTCTCTTTTTAAAACTAATACGGCTGCGGCCAGGAATCTTTTGAACGGAGTTTGTAAGGAGAATTGGATACCCATTAACGAAGAGAGCCATGAAATGAGGACTTGGATACCCGAAAGCGTGCTGATTGGTGTACTTACTATATAATGCAGTGAATGAAAGGTTTGCGTACAGCACAAGCAGTCTCATCTAGCTGTAAATCTCATATGATCAGCCATTCTGATTCGGTACTCCCTGTTCTGAATTTCAGATATAGTTGGTTTCGGGCTTGGCGCAGGTGCCGTTCATTCTCATTCTCACTTGATTCCAGGTAAGCTTTCTTTTCCCAAGGCCGAATTCCAAACGTTCCTTAGGCTGCAGGAACTTAGACTCAAACTCTCGAAGTGAAGGCTGTGATCTCGTGTCGTGCTTAAATCTTCTGAATACCAAGGTACTGCGCCACCGTACCCCGCCAGGCTCCAGCTGCATTTGAAGACAAAGCCATCTGTTGCACATCGCACTCCAAATTACCAAAATATTTATGCTGTATACATAAATAATATGGCGCTGCTTACCGGACGCAATTCTTCCTATTTTCACGTTTTCGCTACACCTTACGTCAAATGCTGCAACGAATCATTGCTCGTCAATGCTACGCAGTGGTACGGCAAAGGCTTCCGCGCTGCTGCAGTACCGCAGAGCTTATTCATCCCATCTGTCCACTGACAGGCGTCGGCCGATCGGGGTTGTGGGAGAGAAGGCTTCTTGGCAGGTGTGTCTGCCCTGGAGCTACTGTACGTTAGGGGACACCAGGGGACAGGTTTTTTTTATTCCGTGCCGTGTATAAAAAAGTTTGTTGGGAGAAGGAAGATTTTTTTTGGCCTCCGCATGAAATGGAAGGCAAGTATCTATCGTGGCAAGACAAGGGATCTGTGGTGTTCGTATTGCACGAGGCAGGAACTGAAAGCCTTTGCAGCGGTTGTTGTAGCGACGTGACATGACATGGATATGCACTGTGTACACTCAGCACTTTTGACATCTGGGGCCTGGAGATACGAAGCTGATGGATGTTATCTATTGGTCGATCTGCCAGCGCGCGTTCCACTTTCACGAGCCAGGCGACGTTGGGGGTGCAACCGCGTAATCTATTTACGCATCTTAGTCGCAATCTTGCAGGAGCCTTTTTTCAGGTGGCGTTCTTGGATATTCGACCCCTGGCAGGAGAAAAATTGGTGGAAGCGTTCCTGATGTTTCGCTTTGAACAACTCGAATTAATATTTAGGTCCTGCTCTGAGATGAAGATGGACTTCTACCCCAGGATGTCAATCCTACCTCTCCATTCGAAGATTTCGTCATTGTGGTCCTCAGCATGGGTCCTCAGCATGGGGCTCCCCTGAGGGGAAAACGAGCACGGTGTAACCGCTAACAGCAACAGACCCTTCGGCTGCACGCGAAAACAGGCTGTGATAGGCCGAGCAACGCCAGGCAAACAACCAACAACCAACTGCGGATCTGGCTTTGCACTTGGTCCTGGAAGGATAGGACGCAAAGCTTCTATCGATTCGAGAAAATCGTAATGCGGGCGTGGCTGGCTGGCTGGCTGCGGAGGTTGAGGTTGAGGTGTGAAAGTTCAGGCCACCAGGAAAAGGAGTGGATGCTGGTTATCAGTAGATTATCTCCTCACGCTCGCCGCCCACATGTTACTACGCCCCGTTAGGTACTTTCGTACAGCGAGTGGCATCCACTATCCACTAACTAAATGTGAATTACCCGCGAACATCTCACCATCTTCGTCTGTCACATCCTTCATTCGGTCCCTTTCCCTCCTCCTTCTTGCAATCCTTTCCCAGATCACCTCTCCAACTACTCGAGTACCCCATACCCACTGTCGCTCTCCTTCAACCTACTCTCGCTCGTCCGTTTGTCCTGGAGAACAGATCCGCCGTCCATCATATCCACATTCGTTGAGGTAATTTCGCGGGGCAGGCATTTAACCTGGTTTTTTCTTATCTCTCCATCCCCAGGTGGATCCAGGAATATTCACACCAGATATACCCTCGAAACGGTCGGAAGTTATTGTATCACCTTGCTCGCGAGCCTCCTCGAATTTCGTCATTCGGTGCAGTAAATCACATCAGCATCAATACATACTTGAGATAACCTCATTTCCCGAATTGGCCGGACGCATTTTTGGATAAAGACCGAGTACGATGGAAGTCGTGTTTACGTTCGTTGAATAGATTTTGGATTTATTGAATTGGATCCTTTTAATAGTAATGGCACCATTGAAGAAAGCACCACGCGTGCAGGAGAATGGGAGAGAACCGGTGCAATTGGGGGAGATGGTACAAGCCGGACGATCAGAGAATTTGCTCACCTTGGAAAGAGAAAATCCATTCGACACGCCTTCGGCAACTCCAAATGCATCGCGTCGAACAAGTTCAAACACGAATTTTTCGAGGCCCAACACAAGTACCTCTCAATATGAGAGGCGGTTGTCATCAGGGAGTCAAAACAGGCGATCATCTTATGCTCCTGTCGTTCCTTCGCCATTGAATCCGACTTCTTCCATTTCTTCGGCGAGCGATCTTGATGAGAGGCCCGGAGGAGTAGAGGATCTTTCTAACAGAGACTCTTCGTCATCAGGAGAGCTTCCACGGAGTCAGAGCTCGATCAATACATCATCACTTGCAAGAGGGAGGAGAGCCAACGCTTCAATACCTCAGCAATTATTACGACAAAAGTCTGCGCCAGTTTTACGACCTGGGGAAATCCCACGACCGGAGACACCGAAGAATTTGAAAGATCTGGGGCGAGATTACTCGAGGTATCCACCTTCAAGTACGAACCTCAGAACAAACTCGAGACCACCAGGTCCAACAGCCGCGAACTCGGAGACGAATTTATTACGGACAGTGACCAACAATCCTTTCAACGATTCACAAGCAGATTTAGAGAAATGGGGATACCCAGATGACAGCATTGGTGCTTTCGACCCATATTATGGAGGAGAGAAGGGTTTCATTTTATACAATAATGAGGTGGAAGCAGACGACAAGTTCCACATGCCAGCGGACGACGACGACGAAACCTACAAAGCCAAATTATCAGATTACTTCGACAGGCGGTCCATTGTCAGCACAATCGGCGGCATATTCTTAGTCCTCGGTCTTCTTTGCATTTTTATCGTCCTTCCAGTTCTTACGTTCACGACGAACGTCGCGAATCCTAATGCCGGGAAATATGTCATTAATACGGGACCGGCTTGGGCGCACGTCAACAACAACACCTACCCCTTGTTGCAGAATATCCGCAAAGGCTTGATTGATCCAGATACACCAGCTAGTGCGATGACGCGGGCGAGCACATTTGATGGCTCGGCACTCCAATTAGTGTTCAGTGATGAATTCAACGACAATAATAGGACGTTTTACCCAGGAGATGATCCGTACTGGACGGGAGCAGATCTATGGTATGGAGCTACTCAGGATTTCGAGTGGTACGATCCAGATGCAGTCACGACGAGTGGTGGTACCTTGCAAATGAAGCTGGATCGGTTCCCGAACCACGGCCTTCAATATCGATCAGGTATGCTTAATAGCTGGAATCAAATGTGCTTCAAAGGAGGAGTGTTTGAAGTATCAGTTTCTTTGGCTGGACCTTCTGGAGTTCCTGGTCTTTGGCCTGGTGCTTGGACTATGGGGAATCTTGGACGCCCAGGGTACAAGGCGACGACCGAGGGGGTTTGGCCGTATACTTACAACAGCTGCGATGCTGGTATCACTCCGAATCAGTCCGATCCTAATGGATTATCTCATCTCCCGGGCCAGAAACTCAACTCTTGCACTTGCAAAGGCCAAGATCACCCAAGTCCAGGAACTGGCCGAGGCGCTCCTGAAATCGATATTCTCGAAGCCTCGGTTGACCCCAATAATCGAATAGGGGTAGTTACACAGAGTTTCCAAGTCGCTCCATTCGATGTATTCTATCGACCAGACTCAGACTACATGGCCATTCCGAATTACGAAACCACTCAGATGAACACTTACTGCGGTGGTCCATTCCAACAAGCCGTCTCGGGCACAACGCTTCTGAACAATGAATGGTACGACGGAGCAGCATACCAAAAATACGCTTTCGAGTACATCCCTGGCACCAGCACCGGCAAAATCGCCTGGTTCGTTGGCGAAGATCCAACCCTCATTCTCGACGGTCGCGCCATAGGTCCCAACGGCAATGTAGGCGCGCGCCAGATTTCACAAGAACCCATGTCCATGATCCTCAATCTGGGATTTTCTGCTTCATGGACGCAGATTCTTTTAGGAGACTTGAAGTTCCCAACCGTAATGCATGTGGATTATGTGCGTATTTATCAAGATCCCAAGCACGTCAGCACGACTTGTGACCCACCTGGATATCCCACTACGGATTATATCAAGAATCACCCGACGGCGTATAACAACTATAATCTCACTGTAAGTCTCAAATGCGCCTTCTGAGGAATTTAGCAGCAGCTGACAAGAACTAGCAATGGAATGAGACTGGGTACGAATGGCCGACAAATAAGCTGACTGGGTGCTGAACATAAAATACATATACATACATAATGTAATGAGGGAGTACTTGCATATAATGAGACATATTCAGCATATAGATAATGGGTCTGGGACATGGCGTTTTGAGGTGGTAAGAAATCATCTCCGTCTGAGGAGCTTCCGGATATTGGCGTTGGATGGATTGTATATATGACGAGGTGGGATGGTTATACGGTTATGTTGTGAGCATATATTCGTGGCATGTGCATTAGGGTCAAAGATACCATGCAATGAAATAATTATTCATCAATTTTCCTTGACTTCCATAATTTTTCTCTCATACTACGGCGAAGGCAAGCACGTTCCTCGGTCCTCAAACCGAGTATTTCCTGGCGATTTGGAGCACCCCGGCGGAAACGCGATTTCCCCACCGGACGCTTTTCTAATTCATCACTCTCCAGCGGGTGATTAATCTCCTTTTACCTCAGATCTGTGGAACCGGCAGTCTTGTCCTCTCCCAGAATCGCCAGCCAAGCGGCTGAAAACCAACACATAGCTCCAACCACCCTTCATCCCCCCCTTTTCCCGTCTAACCTCCATCTAAACCAGCAATGAACAAACTCCGCTCATTCCTCACCTTGCCACCCAAACCATCCTTCCAAATCCTCTCCGACCTCCACCTCGAAGTCGGCCCCCAATACCACACCTTCTCAATCCCTGCTTCAGCGCCATACCTGATCCTTGCCGGCGACATCGGGCGTCTTGTAGACTATGAACACCATCTCTCATTCTTGAGCACGCATATCGCTGCCTTTGAGAAGGTATTTCTCGTTTTGGGAAACCATGAATTCTACGGCCTTTCATACGCCGCTGGTATTAAACTTGCGAGGAAGTTAGAGTAAGAGCCTGTTTTGAAATGGAAAGTGGTGTTGATTCATCGGAGAAGATTTGATTTTGAGGGGGAGAATGTTTCGGTGGTGGGGTGTACGCTTTGGTCGAGGATTCAAGAAGAGGCGAAGGAGGTGGTGAGGTTGAAGGTTAGGGATTTTGGGAAGATTGAGGGGTGGAGTGTTGAGGGGCATAATAAGCTTTTCGGGGTTGAGAGTGAGTGGTTGACGAGTCAGATTGGGGGGATCAGAGGAGAAGGGAAGGGAGATGGGAATGGGAAGGAAAGGAGGGTCTTGGTGATTACGCATCATGCGCCTTGTGTTGAGGGAACGGCGAGGCCGGAGCAAGTTGGGAATACGTGGAGTTCGGCGTTTGCTAGTGATTTGTTAAGGGAGGATGGAGGGGGCATGTGGGATGGTGTGAAAGTTTGGGTTTTTGGACATACGCATTTTTCGACGGAGTTTGAAAGGGCGGGGGTTAGGGTTTTGAGTAATCAGAGGGGTTATGTACTTCCGGGGAATTAGGAGGATGGGAAGAGTGGGTTTGAGGTGAAGAAAGTTGTGAGAATGTAACAGAGAGCATAGATATCTTTGATGGTACGTCTTCTGGCCTTTCATAACTGCTTAGCTTCTATTCACCTGGTCACTTTTCAAGTGAAATGTTTTCTTTCGGGACAACATTCGCCTTCTGGGCAAGCCCACCAGTACGCAGGCTTCGGCCCCAGCAATGTCTCATCACTGCACTCTCCTCTCCCTATATTATTTCAAATCCAAAATCTCAACTTCGCGAATATAGCCACCCTCAAGACCTCCTGGCCTGTATGTACTTAGGCGATCCACCTAGTACTTGGTCCTAACAGATCTTGATCAATCCATCCATCGCGGCGGCGAGCGTGGTCCGCTGACTCGTTGATATTCTCGTCAAGCACGGTCAAATCCTGTTCCCTTGGGTTGACCCTTTCCTCTCGTTCATCGAGACCCATCACAAAGTCTACCGCTTCTTCCAAACTGACAGTGACAGAGGATACAACATCCTCTTTTCCAAATCGAGAGAAGCTAGTTAGGCCACTCAAACCAGTCGTGACACCCGTCCGTACGAGAGAGACCTCTAAGTTTGTAATTTCCTCAGCAGTACCCCCAATTGCGTTTTACCCTCGATGATTATGATGAGTGCTCGGAACAAAGGCTTGATTTTATGGGATTGTCGCTGCTCGTGGTTGTAACACAAATGATGAACCAAACCAGCCATCAGAGCTTCCGTGCTCCCGTATATTTCAAATTGTGGCTGCGTCTGCGCATGTATTTCCATCAAAGCACGATGAAGAGCTACAATATCATCCGTGTTGGCCGGCGTCGAATCTTTCCCATTCCTTAGTTTGATGAACTTTGCGAAGAAGTTGTAGAACTCGATATTGGTTGCATGGAGATTTCCCTCTCGCCCACTTGTCGAAAATGTAATCTTTAACTTTGCTCTGGCTTAGACAATTGTGACGTGGTGTTTTCCTCGTATATAGTGCTGTTGCTTTGTTGCAAAGGTCTTAGAGGTGGTCGAAAGTCACCAGTAGCAGTAGTAGATTTGGAGGTAGCGTCAGGGAGAAGCGGACGAAACTTGTTAAGAGGTAGTGTTTGAATCTGTTCTCTGCGTCGACTCGAATGTTCTGACGAACTTGAGATAAAGGCGATCTTTCGAGTCTCTTCTGTTCCATCTTGAGGTTTTGTACTTGCCATTGGCCCCGTCAATGAGCGGGCTATGACGACGTGGCGCAGATGTATTTTTCGTGCATGAAGGAATCAGTTGAAAATTTGATGTGAAAGATTTTGAAATAAATTCTCTCGTTACTATTTTGATTCGTCGTGAGAAAACCAGTCCAAATCACAACTCATGGTGGCAATACTTGGTGTTGTCGGCGAAGCCTATATTTTCATTCTCAGCGGAGTATTACAGTAGTAAATTTATAAAATTCCATAAATTCGGAAAACAATTGAGCAGAAGTGGTATTGTAAGGTCCCTCGTTCAATTGCACATCTGCGTCTAATTATCCCCCTTAATGCAGTATTTGGTCTAATTTGGCTTGATTGGCTGCAACCACATCACTTATTGCTAATAAGGAAAGTATGCCTTGCAATATCTTTTGAGTGATGCATTGCACTTTCCTTTCATTTACCACCCTGGGTTTGACGATTGCGCCTTGTTGTACTGCATGCGCAGCGCCACCCGTTTGATCAAACTTCATATGTGCGATCGCTTCAATTTTACACACAGTACGATAATGGGTGCTTATATCAAGACCATGCGGCACATTTTCAGCATTCCATGTATAGATCGAGTATCCTCTTGCCTGATAAACCAGAAAGACACCTTCCGAATATTCCAAAATTGATCACCACGGAAGGACGGGGCAAGTGTTCAAGTCGCAAAAAACCATACTTTAAGTTCTAACTTCTACCAAGGTATTTAGCCACTTTATGCAACTAGCTTACTCAACCGATCTACAGACTATGAGCAGCCTCTCATCATGGAGAATATCAAAGTCTCCGTCCAATAGAACTCAAAATGCGCCAATTGAAGTGGCACAATCACGGCTTTCGATACCCTCTCGCCTCGGATGGTTGAACCTGGCTACACTTCTCATCACGAGCGCCATAGTCATTATCTGCCTGGCATTACTTTCTTTCCTTTGGTTTGCTGACAGCTCGAACTCGTCTTGGCTTCGAATAGCTTATCATGGGTGGATTCCTCGTTCGGTCACCCTGGTATCCATGGTTTTACGATGGGCCATCACAACGCAAACTGTGATCTGTACCTCCGAAATTTCTGCGCTTTTACTGGAACAATCCCAAGTACCGCTGTGGGATACGGCAGCAATATCAGCTTCACGTGCCATGAACAACGGACCCTTTTCGCTGCTTCTTACATTGTTTCAGGGATTGGATACTTCGAATTTTGGTGCGAAAGTCCTCACGTTGACTTTGGCAACTTCAACGGTACTTCTCCAATTCACATTCACAGCGCTTTTGTCCGATGTCCAAAAGAGCAGTATCCAAGTCTCTCACTGCAACATAACATATCTTATGCTGTAGAGGGTGGCGGGAACATATTTGCCCCTGGTAATCGAGTCTCCGATGCTGCCTACTTACGCACGAATCCTACAGCATACACAGCCTTCGCAGAATACTCAGAGAGGATCGGCATTGATGAGCAATCAGGAGTGTCAGAAACAGGACCATAGTTGAGAGCATTTCTTCCTTTCCAAACAGAAGCTTCTCGAAATACTGTCGTAAAATATACTGGAATCACAATGGTTCTCGATACTCGCGTCGTCTGCATAAGACCATCGCTCAGTAACCTTTCGATGCCTGATCAGCGTAGTATTCGGGGACTTCTTCAAACGAAGTGGACTGTTCCTCAATTTGATAATAGCCTACAAAGCCGTGGTCCTGTTCCTTTCTCCTGTAACTTTTCTACTGATGGTTCGAACCGTTTCGCAACTGAATGGCCTTTGTTTGTCTGCTTCCTAGTTCCTACATCTGATGGTCCGATTTCTCCATTATACAACTCATTTCAAGCTGCTCAATTTGTTTACAATTTCAACATCGTCATAAACATATCTCAAATTCGACCGGCCAGAGCGGTTCATTGGGAATTGGGCTTCTCGATTGATATCAAGGACCTGAGAGACGATAAAGAGTGGGTGGTTTTCAATACGACGAGCTATGGCACATCACTTTCTCTCACAACATGTCACTCAGCATCTGTTGCCAAGAAAATGTACATAACGGCCACAAGAAACGGCAATCACGACAACGAGCCCCTCCCCAAATGGAACTCAACACTTCACTCTTATGACACCTCTACAGTACGCCGTCAGCTTGGAGCTGCTAATGTCGCTTCTCAAGATGACAGAGGGATCTTTACTCTCCAGTTACCAGCCTTTTTCAATGCCGCAAGCCTAGCAGAGAATACCTCCAACATTCCCCTCACGGCACTCGCTGAACTGAATCCAACGAAAGGAAAGCCATTCCCAGATACTAATCTGAGTACTCTCACCATACTAATGTGTCGTTACCGTCCAGGCGACGCAGATAGATTCGCCAATCCTCTTCATATCGCGGTCTTCAACGACATCGTTCGAGACACCCGACACCCAGCACTCGCTCTCCAATCTCTTTACACGACTCTCTTTGGAATGACCTACTACGACCGCCTCGAACAATTTAATATAAGCGCTCAAGCAACTACCGTACAGAAAGTCGAAGTAGAACGTCCTGTTACCCATATATTCTACTCTATTATGTTTGCAGTCTACATCTTACATCTTGCATTGGTTGGACTTACAACAGCATTGTTCTGCATTCATTGCAAATACAGCTTGTTGAGTAACTTCTGGGCTTGTAGAGCACAGATCTGGAGCCCGGACACGGAAATCTGGCTTCGTCAAGCTGACACCGCAGACGACAGGACCGTGAGGAGATGGATGAAGGCAGCTGGAAAAGCTAAGATCCGGGTAAGGATGACCTCTCTTGGTCCGTTTGGATGCTCGCCCCATGAATCTCTTCACAGCTCTGGTTCACTCTCGCAGTTTTGACTGTTAGAAAAGGCTGACTTATCGATCACCTAGGCTGGTATTGGACATAACGAGGGATGGGCGCAGATAATGGGGAAAAAGGATTAGTTGCATCGCTGCAATTCAAGCAGCGTCACTGGATACCGCCTCCCTTAAGTCACCCCTGAACGAGGTAGCGCCAGCGTCCAAGTCGTTCAGGAGTGCGCAGTATTCACCAAACATATCTCACATAATGTCTTCTAAATTAAGGGAGGCAATCAGAAGCTCAGAAAATACCGATGGGTCCCACAACAGAAAATTTTGAAAGGTGGCATCCCTCAACTAGTTAACAAATGAATATCGAGGGCCGTCAGATAGTTACTGTCTTTAATAGACGGCGAACTACGCCTTGGGCCCCGAGACTCAAAATCTCACGCAGACATTCGAAGTCAGAGTCAGATGGTTCACAAACATATGTATAAACCCTCCACATTCTATATTCAAACCTAATCCGTCCCTTCCCCAACGCTCGTCTTCCTCCTCGTTTAGCAGCCAAGCAATCATCAGGATATTGACATCAAGGCCCCTATTAGCCACAGTATCGCACTGTAAACCACCAGCTCCAGACCAGCCAGCCAGGTAGGCATACAAACGAAGCATTATCTGGATCCAGCCCCCAAAAGCCAACCTGCTTTATACAACAAACCGTTCCTCAAACCCTTCTTCCCCTCTTAGGTTATAAACATTAATTAAATAGTAGGAAGTTGGCCCCTCTCTTCCCAGAAAATGACAAGGCCACACCAGCCGGGAGAATAAGTAAGGTAAAAAAATTAGGCGACGGCAAGATGCCTCCGCTGGCGAGGACAATGGTATCGCATGACGCTAACAGGAAGATTTCAAATCGCGGCAGGACAGGGGGCCTTATGTACAGCGTGCACAAAATTGCGCCGAGACCAGTGGAAATCTAGAGAACAGCGCCGTCGGAAAAGGGAATTCGCTCATGTATGCTATTAGTTGCGGACGCCGAAAATGGGAGTTGGACAGGTGAGCGAATTGAGTAAAAGGAATCTAGCTTGGTATTATAGGAACCCATTGGGAACTCCTCTGCTGCTGTATGAAAGTAGAATGAGGAAATGCGTCGAGTCGTTGTAATCGTGTATTCGATAGACGAGGAGTTCAAGGTGTCTTCCCGCGCTTTCGTGTGTTCTCATTACTGTCCGTTTCAAACATGGTGCTGAAGCCTGCGAGCGTCCAGGATGAGGTTGAAGAGTGGATTGCTACAAGCCATGCTGCCGCAAAGTTGACAAGGTGATGAAGCATGTAGGCGTATGTCACCCCATACACCGCAGCGTAGATGGCGATGAAGAAAAAGAGGACACTAGTGAAGTGGCGGAGGCGGGAAGTAACTCTTGGGACCATCTTTCCGCTTGTTAAGGTTTCAACAAGGAGGATGAATGGCATGATGGAAAGGACATTGTGGTGTGAGGAGAAAGGTGTAAGCCAGTGGACGGCCAGATTATGCACCCACACCACAAGAATCGGTAAATTAATGGGGACAATCCACAACATGAGGATCAATACCGAGTGGGCGTAGTTGTAGAAGTTGTAGTTCGTATTGGATCGTGCCTCTCTTGCAAAACGAAGAGCCCGTGTGCAAGTCGCTATTTGTACCAAGCAAGCCACGAGGTAAGCGAATTGGTACGGGATAATAGTCGAGACAAGGAATAGAAGAATTGCTGTAGTCAAAATACGCCTTCGAGGTGTCGACGGGGCGAAAGCCGGTGATGTCGCTCTGCGCTTATCCTCATTCCGTAGCCATGCAGGTTTAATGCTTAGCCATCCATATAAGACGCTGAACACATGCGTGAGAGCCAGTGCTGCATAGTTGATCATCACAACAACACCCACACAGACCAACCCTATTAAAGGAACCATGAACCAGAAAAAAGGATCCTGGGATCCCACAAGCAGGTCGTTCTTAGTGAAATCGACCTGCGTTTCTGTTGCGTTTCCTCGCCACCCCCAAAATCCGCTAGAAGGCGTTGGTGGCGGTGCTGAACTCGATTGGGCAAATGATATGGCTAAGCAAGTCAGAGCGATCATTACGAGAGGAAGAGATTGTCGTAGACACAAGTCAAGACTTTCGGTGAAAGCCATGAAAATGCCAGTCTCATCATATACTCGGAACTGCTTTCTCAGAACGAGAGCAACGACGAGTAGAGGGAAGGCGGCAAAAACCGTCCTGTATCGCATATACAGCTTTCCAAAGCTGCCTGGGATATCAACCTTCAGCGAGATCTTGATGCTAGAGTTACATGTAGGGTCGGTCCAAAATTGGAGGCTGAGCCCATCATGTGCAGTCTTGTGTGTAAGTGCCGGCGGCATATAGGGAGAAACCCCATGTAGATTGATGTTGGCTTGCTTGACGTTCACAAAGTATTTGGACTCGTAGGGTTCGGAGATATACTGTCGAAGTAGTGGGGTGAACAGTTCGGCTTCATCACCACAAACTTGATTACCCATCTCGAGGTTATAAGCTAGTAGACTCGAGTGCAATGCTGGAATTTTAACCTCAGCTACCATCGGCCGATTTGGAGGAAGCTTGATTTTCATCCCGAAAGCAAGTAGGCGCCGAAGCCCCAAGGATCGAACTCGATGCGACTGGACGTTGTCACTGAACTCGGCAGTTACCCAACCAGGCGTTGGGTCAACAGCCTTGTCGACAATGGCAACAAATTGATGCTCTAGAATGTCTTCAAGGTCGTACTGAAGGTATGAAAAGGGGAGAACCTCTTCTTCCTCATCTAAATAAAATGGCATTTTTGTCGTCCTCGTTGACGCGGGGAGTGCAATAACATCGGACGCAGCATTCTTGCATGCCAATCTAGTAGATCCGGAACTGTCGCCGGAAAGATCCATATTCATGGAGAATAGAGTCGCTGACTGGCCAGGATGCAAAGGGAATACACTGCAGAAAAGGACTTCTAGTTTCCCAGAATCCCCTGGCTTGTCAATCTTCTGGTCCGTCAAGAGTGTGAATCGCTTGCCACCAGGTGTTCCTTGAGGGGGAACAGGTAGTAAGTGTGCACGTGGCTTGCGGGACTGGCCAAATTTCCGGAGAGTCAGTCGTTCGCCTTGAGCGATGATCGAGTTTGAATTGTCCTCTAGCGTAAGCAAAGTCGTTGGCTCCTTTTGCGATAAAGTTTTCTCGGCAATACTCTCCATGCCCGTCAGATACCACTTCTTGAATATCCTCATCCTATCGGCTCGAGGCTTTGTTTGTGCAGGCCGATTGGCATCAATCACCTCATAGAGTGATCTGACAACCACCTTTCGGAACTGATCGCACCAGAGAATGGCTTGATGATCCATGCTTGTCCATACGTTCGGCACAGATGAGGTGAAAACTGTAAAGCCATGGGTATCAGGTACCAATGATTCCAAACTAGCATAGTCTGATGGAACCACAGTATCGAGAGCGCCTCCAGCGATGGATATCAATGTGACATGCCACAACGGATTATTATTTGCCCATTTCTGCGAGTAGGCCTGCCTCCAATAATCATTAATCTGCTTATATGTCTTGACGATCTCCGCATCGAAAGATACTGGTGGCCGCGCATGTGGAGCTGACATAGTAATAATCGTATTGATCGAATTGGCCTGGTAATTTGGCATTACCAACATCGTTCGCGCAACTATGCCTCCCATTGAATGCCCCAAAATGATTACTGATGTAGGGTCTGGCAATTCTGGATCTCGTTGAGACCTGCGTGGGTCATGATACAAGGATAAAATGTACGCAATGGCCTCATTGAGATATTCCGCCTGGTCTAGCATTGTTTGCCCATGAAAAGCGGTAATGTCTTCGTTGAAGTCGACGGTAAAGAAGTCTAAATTCCGAGCGCCGGCATCGACAGCAGCAGAATCGTGCTGTAAAACATCGTGGAAATATGTCGCCCCCTCTGCAGCAATAGGTCGAACCTGCTTGTAGCTTCCAGCATTTCCGGGGATGAAGAGTACAGGAACTCCTTTGACCTAGAAAGGGTTCAGTCAGTGTCTCCTACCGAATTGCAATATCTCCATCTTCATACCTTTGTGTCCTCATCTACCATGCCTTCCCGATACAGATATACTGAGTATTTACTGGCAAAGCGCGTATGCTCCGTATCAAAGTCAGAGAGCTTCGCAAAAGAAGGTCTCATATATGACATTCGGCACCCCTTTGGATCCAATTGCCGGCTAACAAACGAGTGTATTATGGTGAACAGCGAGAGTAAGGCTAACGCGGTGGTAACGAGAGTGAGGAGAGAGCATGACCACGGACTTCGAAGCCTCGATCGACGAGCATTTTGGCGTCCATCAGGCATCTTGTCGGCAGCAATGGCCCCGCCCGAAGCCACACTGGTGAGAGGAGGTTCGCCGGATCGAATTTTTTCTAATTGATCATTGCGCAAGTCTGCAGGCTTCCAGTTATTACTGCTTGGGTGCCTGCTGCGGGCTGATGAGGGTCTCTGTTCGGTGCTTTTCCGCCGGTCTAGCTCGTTCGATGTATGCTGATGGAGTGCCTGGTGGGCAGTGGTCTGAAAATTCCTCGACTCCCTCTCCTTGGTGGTTGGTGATGCGGATACTGCCTCGTCGTTTTTGGAGCGTCCCCCTGCTCCTCCAAAGGCTGGCGTCAGGACGGCATTCGAGGGTGAATCGTCGCCTTCTTCCTCTGCGGCCGATCCAGATGATCGCCTCCGCATCTAAATGACTTGCACGACCTTCCAGCTCCGTCGCGACGATGCAATCGCTCTGGGGAACTGGGAAAGTTGCGGTGCTGCTGGAAATTGGTGATGGAGAAACGAAAGGTACAGGTCGGCGGCGGGAGGAAATGCTAGCCGGGCCTGGGCGCGCGATAGGTGAATTTTGTGGCAGTAGTTTTAACGAACGAACGACCGACCGACCGACAGACAAGCGACCGGGCTACCTCCTCTAGTGTTCCAAACTTCGAGAGGTCGTCGCCATCATCGTCAATGCAAATGTTTCAAGAGCGCTAGCGAGAGTGAGGGCACTGGGCACTGGGCACTGGGCATGGGCACCGGGCAGACGACGGGTCAGACAGACTGTTGAGATGTGAAGCGACAGTGGGGAGAGATAGAGGGACAGAGAGAGGAGGGTTGAGATGGTGGAATGGAAGATGGATCGAAGGGTCGGCAGCGGATGTCAGGGCAGCACGCAAGGTCGACCACCAACAGGCCCGATTTGGATACAGTATCGAAGTTCTTCCGGGGCTGTATCACACTATCACGGCGCTTTGGATGCACAGGTACCTGTTACCTGTACAGTGATATACCAAATTTGAGACCTCGCGAGAGACACTGAAGGGCCGGCTGGATATTGATATTCGCGCTGGAGCTGCTGATTCGACCACCTCAAGCTCAGTGGTGCTGTCAATCCGCCGAAGAGCTCTCGTTCGCCGCAGCAACATAGTTGCATGTGCGTGGTCAGGGTCAAGGATTTGGAGCTCCGAAAGCTGCCTACCTATGCAGCTACAGGGAGCGCGCCGTAGCAGCAGTGCGGGCTGCAGAACGGTGAGAGGGGTGAGAGGTGGTTGGGAAGAAAGACGCCAACGCCAACGACGACGTCTTTACTGTTTTAGTACTCAGTATGACGGTCCAACATTGCGTTTGTTTCAATGCTACCTTCGTGTACATCCATCTTGTAGAACAGACACAGGTGGCCAGGGGACGACCAGTGCTATCTGCATCCAGATGCCCACGTCTATCAGCGGGAAGTGCGGGATACGGAGCATCGGGATGGAAATTAGTGAGCTGGAGCCGGAATTCCCTCAAGCGCGTGCGGCTCCGATACTGAAATTACTTCATCTAAAATATGTCACTCATAGAAAAGCTCAAAACCATTTCCTTTCTTCATCGTGTTTTGGCATAAACTCGAGCCGGGCCATCTGTAGGAGAAGAAAGCACAGCTTCCCTTGATTTGGCTAATCTGTGGAGGGTCGAAGAAGAACAGTGCATGCCAGAGTTCCACATCTTGATTTTCCTAACCATTTTCCCACCGAGTGCCCGCAGCTAAAAGAGCTTCAGGCTTGGGAAACTCCACCGTCTTCCACCTGCGTCACGAATTTTCACTACATACGATCTCAAATGGCAGCTAGAATAACGCCGAGTCCTCTCCAGACCTTCCAGCAAAGATTATTCTGCCTCGTCACGATGCTACTCCCGAAGGCGAATGCCACGATGCAGCAGCCAAACTCGACGGTTGGATTCTAATTGTGGACGCCCAATGATTTGCTTTGAAAGTTTATCCGTTACTCCCCGGGGCAGTCGCATCCTTGAATGCCACCATCGCCATTGTGAGAGTGTGGCGTGCATACGGCTATCATGACGTTGGAGCACCCTTGCGCGTGGTTCTCGCATGAAGACTCTTGTTTTCTATCAAGTGCCATTGAGATAACCGTTGTTCATGTATCCCCTAGGGAATGGTCTTGCAAATCCTCGAAAAGGACCGCAATGACCCCGCCTGGAGATGCTATGCCCTTCTCTATCTCCTCCCCCACTTTATCGAGTCTTGGCTCTGTTTATCGGAAGCTTGCAAATAACAGGGTTCATGGCCGGAAGGCTGCAGGTGCGAGATTCGCATCTTCAGATTGAAATCGACAAAAGGACCAAATTTACAACTTAAAAGGCTTCCTCTCCAATAGTTCCTTGAACGTGGAAAGAGAACACCAAAATGATAACAGTAGCCGACTACTTTTCCTTGCATCATACGATAATCTTGCATAGCCCAAAGTACCAAACAAGTCGCCGCGTCACTTGAGAAGCTTGTCTTGGAATCATGAAGGGCTGAACAACGCTTGTGGCGTATGTTGTGTCGCGTCACTTCTTGGCGAAAAAAAGAGGAGCCACCGAGAGGCCTTTGCTTGAACCAGTATTGTGTTTTGTCAAGGATCAACGGCAAGTGTTCATTCAAGGTTTTCATGGAAGTAACCTTGAATTGATTGTGAAGGCTGATTGGCTTTTGAGCAAATGGAACAGGCAGAGATGCGGAGAATGAGGGGTAAAGAGTAAGTAAAGAAGGGATCTTGAATGCAAGATTTTTACCTCACTCTCATCTAAACTCTCGCACCACTCTACATTGAGCCTCAGAGCTTCTTGTTTCTTTTAGAACAAGCTTCATTGAAGCAGATACTATTCGGAGAGTGAAGAAAAGAAATGGGACATTTCCGTGTCATCCCCGCACACGTGATGGGTTACCCCTCAGACCACAGGGTCAAGTAGACTGACGATCATCGTCACTTTTACGCTTCCCTCATTCTCCTTGTCGTTTCTTAATATTCGATTCTTCAATAACGTATGTTGCCATCACCTTGAATAAGATAGCGAAATCCAAATCACGGTTGCACTTTCCCACACCAGTCTCACCTGATTAGTTTCGGCCGATCACCCGATTGTACTTCCACTCTTCAATTTTGACACACTCCGCATTTTGCGTTTGCTCTTGCCCTCAAACCAACTTCACAATTCTTCATCTCAGAACATAATGACAACCCTGGATACTAAAGTACTCGGCACACGCCTTCACGGCAAAGTTGCTATTGTCACTGGCGGTGGCAGCGGATTCGGTGAAGCCATTTCCAAGCGGTTTGCAGAAGAGGGATGCAAAGTGATTGTTGCAGACTTGGACCCCGTTGGAGGAGAAAGAGTGGCGAATTATCATGAGCATAACATGCATTTCTTCAAGATGAATGTGGCCAAGGAGGACGACTGGGAGGCGTGCATTGAGAATACGCTCGCAAAGTTCGGGAGATTGGATATTTGTGTGAACAATGCCGGAACAAGCTACAGGAATAAGGTAAGTTTCAAAGTCAAATATCCATTATTTGTGTAGGAGGGAATGGATAATTTTGCTAACAATGCTGGAAACAGCCTACGGCAGAAGTAACCGAAGATGAATTTGATAAGGTCTTCGCTGTGAATGTCAAGTCTATCTTCCACTCCGCTCGCCACGTTATTCCAAACCTGATTAACCAAGGAGAGGGTGGAGCTATCATCAACATTGCTTCCATCGGAGCTACTAGACCAAGGCCTGGCCTCGTATGGTACAATGCCAGCAAAGCTGCCGTTACGAATGTAAGTCTGCTCCTCAAAGTAGAAGGATGTAGGTTAACTTCTAGAAGGCGACAAAGGGCCTGGCATCTGAATACGGCTCAAAACAAATCCGCGTGAACAGTGTCTGCCCTTTGCTTTCAGGCACTGGACTGTATGTTCTCTCTTAAAGCCTCTTAATGGTTGAGTCTAACTTCGAATAGATTTGAGACTTTCGTGGGCGTCCCTTTCACCCCTGAAAATGTTAAGAATTTCATCGGCCAAGTTCCACTGGGACGTCTGACTGACCCGTCGGATGTTGCAAACTACTGTTTGTACTTGGCCAGCGATGAGGGAAAGTTCGTTACTGGAACTTGCTTGGAAATTGACGGTGGTAAGGGCATCTGAGTTCTGTCTGGCATGACAGGGGGATAGTATAGCATCTGGTGCAAGGTGCGAGTTGCAGGAAATACATATTTCTAACACAAATGAAACTTTGAATTCTGAGCTTATTGGGGCGCTCAGAATTGTGGATCATCCAATCCTTACTTGCTCGTTCAAAGGTGATTACCTAGGTACCAGACACGTATTTCTGTGATGTGAGAATTCGGGAAACCAATCATGAAACCAATAAGAGTGCTGGACGACGCGGAAAGGAGGAAGCAGTAAGAAGTTCTGTTTAAAATATCTCTATAGTTGTCAGAATTGGAGAAAGAGACGCGATGATTCTATGATGTATCTGAGAGTTTCTTTGCTTCTGACTCTTGTTTTCAGTGGAGTAATCTCTGTTCGAGTGGAACATTTTCCTCGTCACTTCTCGCTAAGGTGCATGCCCTGGTTGTCTTCATTCAGACTTCGCGGGCTTTATGCTGGCTTCTCGGATCTTCTTGAAGGCAGCGAAGAATTCTTTGTCAGCTTGATGCATGTGTGGAAGACTATTTCTTCCTACAGTTTTCGGTAGCAGGAATATATATCGAATGATAGCAGAGTCCATCTTGGTGAGAACATGAGTGCCGACGTGTTCGTAGTCCTGAACTGGCCGTCCCTTCTCGAGTCTGCTACAAGAAAAACGAGTCTCAAGGTCTGTTGTCTCAATTCTCGGATGAGCTCGAGACATAGGGGGCCAGTCAGAGACTGATGATCGCCGAGTCTAAGGCGAAACGAGATGGAACCAGGACCTTCGAAGCTACCTAAACTTATCGTGAAAATACTGCAGTAACAGTAAGGCTGAAAAGCTGAAAGGAAGAAACTTGCAAACTTCAGGCTGCGGGAGCTTCATATTAAATACTGGAATTTGACTCAATATATGACTGCGTAACCTGAACGGGCATCGCAATGAAAACACATCAAGACGTATCCAGACAGACGTTTACGGCAAAGCGGTTTCTTATTTTTTTTACCAATCGGGGCTTCTTTTTTCCTCCGGTCTTCGAAGTGTCAAACACGCGGACGCAGGTCCCGGGCATCCAGGCATAGAGCGGCTGAGATGGCAGTGAGCTCACCACTATTCCACCCTACAGCAGTATTGAAATAAGCCAAATCATTGGTCAAGATGTAAACTAAAAGGGAACATAACCTTGGAGAAGACTTAAGTAACAAAAGCATCGATTTAAGTAGGAACAAGCCAAGAATAAAAGTATCGTTGCCAACTCTTCTATCTTGAGTATATAAAGCAGTCTAGCAGTGCGCCGCGCCCACTTCTCATATACTATCAGCTTAGAGAGTAGAGGCAGAAGACACGCTGAAAGCTTGTAGCAGGATGTCCCACACTTTGTGGGAGTTTGTCCGTCGATATAGTAATCGCGTGAGAGCAGCGCTCGCAAACAGCTCACAAATTAGCTCAACTTGAGATGTTTGAGAACCAGATCTCGGATACTTAACTGGAGATCGCTTTCTCGCTGAAATGAGAAATGGGAAACTTTCATAGTGGAATGAAACCTTCGTGGCGTGGATCGGAAGATGATTTGATGAAGAAGTGGAAAGAGAAGTGCATCTCGCGTCGGAAAGCACTTCGGAGAAATGGCGCGTGATGTCGCGTCTCCCTCAACAACTAAAAATGCCATGGCCACCATAAAAGCCATTGAAGGCCGGACGGTAAGTTCAACATCGGTCACATCCAAGGGATATCTCTGATACTGTACAGGTCCATCAAATCCAGTCCGGTCAAGTGATTGTCGATTTGTGCTCCGTGGTAAAAGAGCTGGTGGAGAACAGTCTGGATGCGGGCGCCACGAATATTGGTAAGTCAACAATCCGGCCATGGAGAATTTCGGGGGCTGATCTCGCACTTTAGATGTACGCTTCAAGAATCAAGGATTGGAGTCGATCGAAGTTCAAGATAATGGCGACGGCATTTCCCCAAACAATTACCAGACGCTGGCCCTGAAACATCACACATCAAAGCTCGCTACGTATTCGGACCTCACAACCCTACAAACATTTGGCTTCCGCGGTGAAGCTCTATCATCACTCTGTGCTCTGTCCAAATTCTCTGTGATAACTTGCATGGCAACGGATGCGCCAAAAGGCACTAAACTGGAATTCGAAGTCTCTGGGAAGCTGAAGGGAACAAGCGTGGTAGCAGCGCAGAAAGGAACGACCGTTTCGGTAGAGAACCTCTTCAATAATCTCCCGGTCAGAAGAAGAGAACTCGAGCGAAACATCAAACGTGAATGGGGTCGTGTTGTGGGTGTGCTGGGCCAATATGCGTGCATCCAGACTGGGATTAAGTTCTCAGTCTCCCAGCAGGCGGGCAAAGGGAAAAAGACTACTCTGTTTTCCACGAAGGGCAACCAAACAACACGGGAGAACATTGTCAACGTCTTTGGAGCTAAAACGCTGACGGCGTTGGTACCGTTGGACCTGGACCTAGAGCTGGAACCAACGAGTGCGCCTAGCCAGCGATGGAGCACACAAGAGGATGGCGAGAGGAAGGATATACGCATCGTCGGCCATATTTCGAGACCAGCTTCTGGTGAAGGAAGGCAGACTCCAGATAGGCAAATGTTTTTCGTGAACGCAAGGCCTTGCGGTCTACCACAAGTAGCCAAAGCTTTTAACGAAGTTTACAAGACATACAACGCCTCTCAATCTCCATTCATATTCGCTAATATCGAACTGGATACCCATATGTATGACGTTAATGTTAGTCCAGACAAGAGGACGATATTATTACATGACCAAACACGCATGTTAGAGAATCTTAAGGAATCTCTTACAGCCCTTTTCGAATCGCAAGATTATACTGTCCCAATTTCACAGCTACCGACGCAGAAGCAGCCGTCATATAAGCAATTGACAATCAGTCGGGAGACTACCGTTGGCCCAAAGCCTGAGCGGGCCCCATCAGAAGCCACCGAGGCAGACGAGTTTGACGATGATCTGAAAGAACCAACGAGGGGGCCGAGTACTGATGATGAAGATGGTGCCAGTAGGGTAGCCAAGCCTAAGTCTGGAGGTGCAGTAGTTTCACGAGACTCTTTGAGTCGAGATGGGCAAGCCGTTAACCTGATTTCGAATTGGCTAGGAAACAAGACTGAGGATCGTATTGAGCAAAAAGCTCGGCCGTATGGGCTCCAGCCGAATATCTCCGAAGGCCTCTCGAAAGACAAGCGTTACCTCGTCGAGAAGCTGAGGAGAGAGACCGAGCAAGGTCAAAATTCTGAGGACCTATCTGAGGAACCTCAGAGTTCGATCGGGACAACCCAAACATCGCATGCTGGCCCTTCATACAAATTACCATTGCCCGTTGCGGACTTTAATCAAAGAATAGCGGAAGTGCAGCGATCAAAAGATTCTCCTGCACCAGAGGCGGACGATTTCGGCGCAGAGATTGAGCAAGCAATACCAGTACTGGTGTCTCCCTCAAAATCACCACCTTCGTTCTCAAGTCGCTTTTCTAGTACCGCAAAACCCAAGCGGGCTGCTGCCGAGATAGCAACAATCACCATTGGCGATCATACCGTGACTAGTCCTATTGGAATTCCAATTCCAAAACGAGCTCGCACTGAAAGCTCACCACGTGCAACTCGGCGTAGAGTTCAAGAGCAAAATACGAGCATTCCTACGCCATCATTTGGAAATCGCTTGAGCCAACGCTTTGCCGCTCCTGGGACAGCCCGAGAGACAATATCGAGTGAAGAAGAGCGGAGTGATGGCAACAGTCAAGATGCTGAGGATTCCATAGACGAAGCGGAGAGCCCCACACTTTTTGTGGAAGAGGAGGGAATCGACGACGAGCATTCCCAACCCGAAGCGGAAAATGCTGTCCAAGAAGATGTTGATTTAGAAATGCCCAAGACTGCTGAATTTGAGGATGAGGAATATGTCGACGAGACAGAGAAGAAAGCCCGCGAAGAAGCCAAAGTTGTGGAAATGATTCAGGCAGCAGAAGATGCTGCTGTTATACCTTCCGAGGAAAACGCCATACGTGCTAAAAGCTTACTCAAGGGAGGTTACAAGAAGAAGGATTCTACCGTGAGCCTTGTGAAGTCTATGGACGTTAGCTACACGGCAATCGAGCGCCAATTTCACGCCTTGCATCGGACCATGTCTGCATATCATGCAGCAGCAATTGCAAAAGAGGAAGAGGATGTTCTAGACTCTGATAAGGCAGAAGAAAAACTTTCCCTCACCATCTCGAAAGCCGACTTTGCCAAAATGAAAATCATTGGGCAGTTCAACCTTGGGTTCATACTGGCTTCTCGAGCTTCAGATCCCAAGGAGGATGAAGTGACAGTAGCGGACGATTTGTTCATTATAGACCAGCACGCCTCAGACGAAAAATATAATTTTGAACGGCTTCAAGAAACAACAATAGTCCAATCCCAACGCTTAGTCTACCCCAAGACACTCGATCTCACGGCGCTGGAAGAAGAAATTGTCCTTGAGAATCTCACAACCCTCGAAACAAACGGTTTCAAAGTGACCGTAGACGAATCTGGCGAATCGCCAGTAGGTCAACGTTGCCAACTCGTCGCACTCCCCCTATCTCGAGAGACAACATTCTCACTCGAAGATCTGGATGAGCTCTTAGCGATCTTGACAGAGCATCCCCCTGGTTCAGTGCCTAGACCGAGTAAAGTGAGGAAGATGTTTGCGATGAGGGCTTGTAGGAGCAGTATTATGATTGGGAAGACTCTTACAGGGAAGCAGATGGAGAAGGTGGTCAAGCATATGGGCGAGATTGACAAGCCCTGGAACTGCCCACACGGTCGACCTACCATGAGGCATCTTTGTGGGTTGGGAGTTTGGGATGAACTTGGCTGGCATGAGGGCGATGAAGCAGATGGAGAGAAAGGCGTACAGACTGATTGGGCTGGATACCTCAGGGCGCAAAGGGACGAGACTGAAGATTAGATTTTCGTCACAGCAATCATTCGGGAGTCATATGAGTTCCGGGCATTGACTCTGGCATTTTATGGCTTGAATATATTGTACAGAACACCTTTACCAGATACCCAACCCCTAGCATAACCGAAAGACCTCATATACCTCCTTCGCTATCATCCAAATTTACGCCAAACAAAACCAAACAACCAAATTGCAAAAACAATTCTATATTCCACTAACCTTCCTAAATCTAGTCCCCCAGCCCTGTCCACCCATCCCTTCCTCGGCGACTTTCCCACTAACCCTCCTCCCCATCGCAAAATCATTCCCGGACACCTGTCTATTGCCTCCTCTGGTACCCACCATGACCGGTGGCGTAGCAGGTTTCAAATCCCCGTAGTACCTTGACCGGAACTCTTCTCTATGCTGATCTGCGATATCGCCGCTCGCTCTATTATTACTGATCTCCGTCAAAGGACGAGAGAACTGAGAGTGACGAGGGGTAGGAGGGTTCGCCTCGAGCGGGTTCGGCAAGTCGTCGCTAAGAGGAAGGGGAGCATAGTTGCCTTTTCTCGGAGAAGAGGATTTAGAGCGCGGCTTGGAAAGAGAATCGGATGTGTACCAGCCAGCTGCTTGTTTTGAGAGAGGAGAATTCGTTTCGTGGAGTGGAATTTCCGAGTAAGTTGTGGAAGTGGACCCCCGTTTGGAGGTGCCGTAGGATTGGCGCTTTAGATCTGCGACTGAGGAGCGAGGGGAGTGGCTTTGGATTTGGTATTGTCTGCTGGGGAGGTCGGAGCGTGAGTCGCGCGATGGAGGAGGTGTTGATTTGTAGGTGCTGAACGAATCAGTGGATTGGGTGCGCGTGTGGAAGAAAGGGATTGTGGGGGGGCGGGACAGGTCTTCGTAAGCAGCACCTGAGGAGCGTTTGGTTTCTAGCGGAGCAGACAGACGCTTTTCCTTCTCGGTCAGGGTTGTAGCCGTTGAGATGGAAGACTTGTTCCGTTTGTGGTGGCGGGACGTGAGGTTGTCTTCCAATGGGTTCATATCCGGTGGTAGCTTGGTGATCTTGCGAAAAGTGACGGCGAGATAGAGTGAGATAGCCAATGTTACTAGATGCAATCCTCCTCCAACTGTTGCAAGATAGAAGGCCACCTTGGCGAATATTGGTGTTAAATCCTGGTTCTCTAGGATAATAGCCCATGTGTCGTGCTTCGTCGCAGCTACCAGAGCAGTGAAGGCATAGAACGGTACGATAGATACGTCAAAGAACGCAGCAAATAGCATATATGATGCCGAGGTTCCAGGAGTTCTTCCATTTGCTTTTCGTCCTAAGTGATATACGCCGTAGACAGTGTGAAGTATGGCAACGCCAGGCTAGAAACTGTCAATATCTCTCTTTGAGTGGGACATTGGGACATTGGTAATATCATACCACAATGCGCATTATCCAACCCGTAGCATTATCCATTCCCCTCAACAAGATCAAGACTACCAGTAGTCCGATCGCGCATATTACTTCGAAGCATCTCAGCACCAGTTGAACTATCCTCGTCCACTTGATCCATTTCTTGACGGAGGGGTTCATTGATTTCGGGCTCGTGTTTCCATAGGGGACAATTAAGTAGGAACTACGCAATTGTTAGCATTTGTACAATTGAAGGACCAATCGGCCTACTCTGGATGCTGGTTGAAAGAGATCAGAGGACCGTCCTGCTTTGGCCGCTGAGGTTTTGGCTGAAAGCTTGCGCGCGAAACAGCTTTCGGATCAAAATCTTTATGTGGGAGCCGTGGACCCTCCGATTTGACCGGGCTGTAGAGAAAAGGAGGTTCGACGCCCATTGTGAGGGAATGTGACAGACAGACTTGGCTGGACTTAAAGATTTTCAGTAATGCCAACGGGAATGTACATGAGGAGGAGTGATATCGACAGGGTAGCTCTCATTGTTGACCTTCGTAAGCGCGGGGATCGCTGAGGACAGTTGACCCAGCAACATCCGCATTTATATTTGGATTTTGCGATAAAGCTTATCCGAAACTCGTCGAGATATGACGATGAAAAACATAGAATAATGATTGAGATTGCTAGACCTTGGGTTTGCGCAAGCTGCGCGAGATCTTTGGTACGGAGGACCAACTTAGTCTCTCGTACACCATACTTCCAGGCTCAACGAAGAGCATACACTGTCAAACCGCACGCCCAAGATGGACGACCGTTTCGGATGGCCGTCATCGGCTCCGGGCCAGCTGGATTCTATACCTCGTACAAAGTGATGTCCCAGATTGAGAACTCGGTCATTGATATGTATGAGCACCTACCGGTACCATTTGGTTTGGTGCGATTTGGTGTAGCTCCGGATCATCCTGAGGTGAAGGTATAGGTGCAATCTTCGGCCAGTGGAACTTGAAACTGACCGATTTGGTAGAACTGCCAGGACAAATTCGAAGAAGTCGCAGAATCGCCAAGGTTCAATTTTGTTGGAAATATACAGATTGGGAACCAGAACGGACAATTACCGTTGCAATCCCTTTTGCCACATTATGATGCCATTCTATTTGCTTATGGCGCTTCGAAGGACCGCACGTTGGGTTTGTTCAGGGAAGATAGCTTGAAGGGCATATACTCCGCGCGCGCATTTGTTGGATGGTATAATGGCCTTCCAGAATACTCTAATCTAGCACCGGATCTTACTCAGGGAGAAGAGGCTGTCGTTATTGGCCAAGGAAATGTGGCTTTGGACGTTGCTCGGATTCTGTTAGAGGATGTGGACGTCCTTCGCAAGACAGATATCGCTGCACATGCTCTTGAAGCATTGAGTAAGAACAGGGTGAAGAGAGTAAGAGTGGTGGGACGTAGAGGTCCTCGACAGGTTAGCTTTTGAGTTTCTTATTGTTCATCGATGCTGACCGCTCGCGTAGGCCGCCTTTACGATCAAAGAAGTTCGGGAGTTGATGCACCTGTCATCTGTGGCTTTCCATCCGGTAGATCAGTCTCTTATTCCGGAGGATATCTCCAAGTTACCAAGACCTCCACGGCGGATTATGGAGGTTCTAAAAAAGGGAGGGGCAGCGTCCGTCTCAACTGCTCCGAAATCCTGGTCCTTAGACTTTTGTTTATCACCAACGTCTTTCAATTCCAACCCAAAATTGCCGGATCAATTGGGAAGCATGACTTTCGAGAAGACGATATTAGACCCAACCCCATTTGACCGAGAGGCCAAAGCTCTCCTCACCGGCGAAACGATTGAGCTTCCAGCATCTTTGGCTTTCCGCTCAATCGGTTACAAATCGGAAGCTCTCCAAGGGTTTCAAGAACTCGGCATACCCTTCAATGACCGTCTGGGAATTATATCAAACGATGGCAATGGACGTGTTCTTGGTAATATACTTGGACCCTCTATTACCCCTGTCGCCCCGAAGATAGGAGGGTTATATTGCGCTGGGTGGGTGAAACGAGGCCCCACAGGCGTCATCGCCAGCACTATGAATGATGCGTTCCAAACTGCAGAAGTCATTGCTGAAGATTGGTACTCGCCCCGACAAAGATTCGTGGGTAACACCTACGAGGGAGAACATACCGGCTTAGGATGGGAAGGAGTGAAAGCTGCAGCTGAGAAGGAAGGTTGTAGGAGGGTCAGTTGGCAGGATTGGAAGAAGATCGACGCTGTTGAAAAGGCAAAAGGCAAGATAAATGGTAAAGAGCGAGAAAAGTTTACCACGATAGAGGACATGCTCGCAGTTCTGGACTAGAACGGCCCAGAAATGTTGATATCATAATATTGTACATTACTGTTTGAGTTTCTCAGTAAGCTCGGGTACTTTATCAAAAAGATCTCCCACAAGTCCAACATCAGCAACCTGGAAGATGGGTGCATCGGCGTCTTTGTTGATCGCCGCAATGACCTTGCTGTCCTTCATTCCTGCCAAATGTTGGATGGCTCCTGAAATACCTGCACAGAGGTACAATTGAGGTGCCACAACCTTTCCTGTCTGTCCCACTTGCAAGCTGTTATCAGCA
>Ga0247778_1000479_pt1 | contig 49401 bp, 46 predicted proteins | sample UWRJL049202B5_FD_179939 | JGI IMG/M metagenome (GOLD analysis project Ga0247778, IMG submission 179939) | Plant litter microbial communities from Arlington Agricultural Research Station in Wisconsin, United States - UWRJ-L049-202B-5 | ecosystem: Environmental > Terrestrial > Plant litter >... | reverse complement strand
GAAACCCGCTGCCAAGAAGGCGCCGAAAGTCGCGAAGAAGCGCGTCGCCAAGCGCAAGGTCGCCAAGAAGGGCGCTGCCAAGAAGAAGAAGAAGGCCGCCAAGAAGGCGTGAGCCTTCGCCGGGCTGAGCTGGCCATCGTCCTGAACGCTTCGGCGCCGCGGATTTTGGCTAGAAGGCCCAGCGGGTACTCGGGCGCGCTCAGAAATGGGCGCGCTCGAGCCAAAAGAGTTCGGCACACCTCGGCTTCGGCTGAGCAGCCGAGCCAACCCCGGTTTCTCTAAGACCAGGGTCGAGCACGCAGATGGGTCTCAAACCCCGTCTCGTGCTCGAGTAGTTTTGTGGCTCGGAGTCGGACGCGGGCGCCCGCGTCAGCGCAGGCTCACTCGCCGAGGTAGAGACGCAGCGACGCCGCGGCCGCGCGGCGATCGAAAGCGATCCCCGCGAGCTCGTCGCGCTTCGAGATGTCCTCGAACAGTGCCAGTAGGAAGCCGTGGAAGGCCACGCATTCGTCGATCGCCGCCTCGAGCCGGGCCGGATCCACCAAGTCCGTATCCTCCAAGCCGGACATCGCGGCCATGAACGCGTCGAAGCGCGGATAATCCGTGGAGCGCAAGAGCGGGTAACCCATGGCGCGAAAGTAAGCCAGAAACTCGCGCACGTATTGGAACGTGTGCACCGCGGCCCAGCGATCCTCGCTCGGCGAGTGTTGCGCCTTGGTCGAGAACGCGCGCACGATTTGCGCGAACATCCACACGTCGCGCCGGAGCCGCTCACTGGTTTCGCGGCGCGCGGCGTGGTCGTCGAACACGCTGCCGTCCTCGAAGCTCGCCCCCAACGCCTTGCCCAAGAACAGCACCGCGTTCTGCAACGCGGGCCGCAAATTCTCGACGCAGACGTCGATCCGCGTGCGCAAATCACTGGCGCGCAGGGTGACGTCCATGGCCGGCAAATCGTGCTGGAAGGCGCGCCGCATCTCCAAGCGCAAGCTGCCCGCGATGCCCTGCAGCGCGCTGCGAATGCCGATCAAGCGGTGCCCACCTGCGCGCAGCGCCGCCGAGCGCGCGCGGATATCCCAGGCGCTTTGGCTCATCACGTCGCGTTCGAAGCCCTCCGCCAGCAGCGTGCCCGAATTTTGCCGGAGGTAGTCGCTGAGCGCCCGCGCGTCGGAGCGCAATACGCTGAGCACGAGGTACGTGCTGCCCACTTGTTGTCGGCGCCGCTCGACTTCGCCGCCGATTCGACCCAAGAGCGTCAAATAGCGGAGCATGCGGAACAGCGACAAGAACGTCAGCGCGACCAGCCGATGCGCCTCCGCGCCCGGCACGCTGCGGATCAGCTCCAGGACCTGCGCGGACTTGATGCGATCGAACTCGGGGCGAAACTCGAGTGCGTTCAACGGGTTGAAGAACGCACTGCGGTCGATCTCGCGATACACGCTGGCCAAGAGCGCGTGAAATAGACGGAACGAGACGCGCGGAGTGCGCAGCATGCCCTCCAACACCTCGTTGGCCGAAGTCAGGCCATGGCGCAGGGTAATTAAGCTTTCTTGCGGGGTGTTTTGCTGCGCGCCCTGGGTGAGCAGCCGATAGCGCGCGTTGTCCTCGGGCAGCATCGTCTCGAGGTAGCGATGAAAGACGAAGGCGCGATCGAGCGAGCCGAGCAGTTGCCGCGCGAGCTGCACCGCGCGCTCGAGTCCATCGTGGTAGGTCTGTAGCGCAAACCGAAAATCTTGCGTCACCACCAGCGCGCGTCGCGGTGGCCCGGGGTGATTGCGCGGATTCGAGAAGCAGGCGGTGGCCTTGAGCAGCACCTCGAACTCGAACAAGACGTCGTCCTTGTTTTCGAGTGTCAGCTCTTCCAGCCAGCTCTCGCGCAGCACCCGGTGCTCGCGATGGATCGCGCGGGTACCGCTGAGTAGCGCGCTGTAGGGGTCTTCCCCGGGACCGACCGGAAACAGGCTACGCCTGGGGAAAGCGTTTACCAAATGGCCTCGCCGCTAGCAGGGGCCGTGCCGGGCTCGTGGGGCTTCAAGCAGCGCATCGAGCGCTCAGGGCGTGAAATTGAACGGGTAGTTCGTGCTGGTTTCCATGGCCCGCGACGACTTCGGGAAATGAATACCCTTGATTACGCCCACGACGCAGTCCGTGACCACCGTGGCCTTCAGGGTGGAGCGTTCTTGGTTCACCTCCGCCAGCTTCACCTTGCCCTCTGGGTCGAGCACGAAGTGGATGACGACGTCGCCTTTGAGATCTTTGTTGTCCTTGCGCGCGTCGTCGTAGCACTTGCGGGCCGCTTTTCGGTTGTCCATCACCAGCTTGCGGATCACGTCCATGGTGCGGGTTTCGACCACCGCTTTGCCATTCACCGGCGAGGGGTCGGCGGCCGCGGGCGCGCTGGCATCACTGCCGGCGCGGTCATCCTTCTTGGCTGACTTTTCGCCGACCCAGCCTTCGTCGTCTGCAGCGGGAGCTTTGCTGGCGGCGGCCACTTCGGGCGCGGGAGCCTCGGGCGTCGCGGGCTTGGAGTCCGGGGCCGCCGGAGCGGGAGCCGCGCCGCCACAGGCGGTGCCCAAGGCGGCCAGTAAGAACAGCGAGCAGAGTGAGGGGTACGAGCGTGCAACGCGCATGGCGGCCGATACTAGCCTGCTCGCGCGGGCGGTTGCGCGCGTTTCGCCGCGGCGCGAAAAATGCGCGATTTCGAGCGTTTGCCGCTCGCGGAGCCGCTCAGCCGGCCTTGAGGAAGGGCTGCCACTCTTCGAATGGCTCGCGCATGACCATCGAGATTTGCTTGGCGGTGGACCAGCGCGGGCGCTTGGGCTCTTTGAGTAACTTCATGCCCGCCTCGAGCGGCGTGCGGCGGCCCTTCTTGAGATTACAGGCGCGACACGAGATCACCAGATTGGTCCAGGAGTCTTCACCACCGCGCGAGCGAGGCTGCACATGATCGACGTTCAGCTCACGATGGCCTGGGCGCCGCATGCAGTATTGGCATTGGAAATCATCGCGTAGCAGTAGATTCTCTCGTGTCAGGCGCACGGACGCGCGCGGCGTACGCTCGTAGCGCAGTAGATGGAGCACACGCGGCACGCGCAGCGCCCCACCGACGATCGGCAGCGAGTCATCCGCGTGGCGGACCGGTAAGCTGCGCCAAAGTGAGAAGTCATAGGTGTCTCCCGCGGTGTCTACCGCGTGGCCCACCCCGCCGTAGAGCAACACCATTGCGCGACGCGCAGTGGTAACGCTCACCGGCGCGAAGAAGCGATTGAGCAGGAGAACCGGCAAGTTCAGAACATCGCGCCGGCCATCCGCGTTTCCAGTGACTGCTCGTTCCAAAGCGTCCACTGACTTTCAGGCTAGCACAAAAAGCCATAGATTTATGGCGTCTTCTTGCCCGTTGCGCTCGACCGCGCCGCGATAGTGGGCTATCTCCGCCTGGCCTTCGACCTGGCCCTCGGTCTTTCCCGCAGCGGGCACAGCTCTTGGCTCCCAGGTATCGATGTTCAGATTTGCTTTAGGTTCGGTGTTGGCGTCCCGTCTTCTGGCCGTCATGGCTTCGTCGGCGGTCATTTGGGGCTGCGCAGCCGGCGGTCCATCGGCGGCGGAGTGGCCCCCGGTTTCCAAGCGCTGGTTCGATCGCGGGGATGCCAGCTTCCGCCAAGGCGATCTCGAGGACGCGGAGAGCGCCTCCGAGAACGCGCTGCGGGTAACACCAGATCGCGAGGAAGTGCGGCTACTTGCAGCGCGGATCGCGCTCGCCAAACTGGAGTACGCGCGCACCTTGCAAGTGACCGAAGGGCTGGAATCCAACGAGGCGCGGTCGCTGCGCGGCCGAGCCTATTGGTACTCGGGGGACATCGACCACGCGGCGGACGAGCTCGAGAAGTTGGTGGCGGACCCGGAGGTTCGCGACGCTTGGGCCGTGGAAATCGCCAAACTGGCGCGCCGCGGGGTGGGCCGGAAGCCGTTCCAGATGAGCGGCGCGCAGGTCGGCGTCACCGACATGCCGCGCACCGGCTCCACCGCGATGATTGTGCCGCTGGAAATCAATGGCGAACCCGCGCTCGGCCTGATCGCGACGGGCACCGCCGAGGCAGTGGTCGACTCGAGCGCGGGTGGGCAACCGAGCTGGGTGTCGTTGCGCTTCGGTGAGAATGTGGAAGTGCGCGACGTGCCCGCGCTGGCCAAGGATCTATCCGGCATTTCGCGGCAGGTGAACGCGCCGATCAAGATTCTGTTGGGAGTGAACCTGCTCCGCCACATTCATCCGACCTTCGATTTGATCGGGGGCCAATTCGTGGTGCGCCGTTACGAGCCGCCGCCGCCGCCGATCGCGACCACGCTCAAGATCAGTTACGTGCGGGGAGGAGGCATGTTGCTGCGCGGTTCGTTCGGCGCCGAAGCGACGGCCGCACAGGCGTCGCTCTTGGTGGACACCTCGATCGTCTATCCCGTGGCTTTGGATAGTGGTGGTTGGAAGAAAGCGGGCGTCCCGGCGTCCAGCCTACGCGCCGTGCCGAACGCTGGTTCGATGAAGTCGGGCACCGTCCCGCTGCTCAAGCTGGGCGCGTTCGAATTGCCCAGCGTGCCCGCATTGTCTGGCGACGACCCGGTGAAGGAGCGCGAACAAGGGCTGGGTATCGAGCTCGACGGCTTGGTCGGGTCGGGCTTGTTGGCAAACTTCCGCGTTACCTTGGCCGACGGCGGACGCACGATGTGGCTGGAAGACATGCCGCATGAAGCCTTCGCACCGTCGAATCTGAACATCCCAGAGACGCCAGACGAAGCACCAGACGACGGGCCCGAAGAAGAAGAAACTCCGCCTCCGGGCAAATCGGGCAAGCCCGGCGCCCCCAAGCCGGCCGCTGCCAAACCCGCGCCCAGCGCAGCTGCGGCCAAGCCCGTAGCTCCCGCGTCCCCGGCGACACCCGCCGGAATGTTGCCCAGCAAACCCGCGCCGGCCTCGGCTCCCGCAAAGGCTGCGACGAAGCCGTGAGCGCGAGCACGCAGGTCGCGCTGTACGCGGGCAGCTTCGACCCGCCGACCTTCGGCCATCTGGACTTGGTAGAGCGCGCTTCGAAGCTCTTCCCGCGGGTCGTCGTAGCGATCGGTGTGAATCAGGCGCGCGTGCCGCTATTCTCGGTGGAAGAGCGCTTGGCTCTGATGCAGTCGATCTGCGCTCCGTACGCCAACGTGGAAGTGGCGTCTTTTCGCGGCTTATTGGTCGATTATGGCAAGAGCATCGGCGCGCGCGTGATCGTGCGCGGCCTGCGTGCGGGCACTGATTTCGAGTACGAGCTGCAGATCGCGCACGCCAACGCCGACCTCAAGCCCGAGATCGACACCGTGTTTCTGCCGACTCGCACCAACTACGGCTTCATCTCGGCCACCCTCGTGCGCGAGATCGCCAGCTACGGAGGCGATGTCGGTCGCTATGCGCCCCCCGTCGTGTGCGCCGCGCTACAGCGCAGGTTCGGCGCGCCGTAATCGATCGAGCCGAGCCCGTCAGTACACCGCGTACGGCGTGGGCATGAACAGCAGTACGAACATGATCAGGCACAGCCAGGCCACGGCTCGCCGCCCGCGCCCGAGCTCGCCAGGCTCGAATGGCGGATGATCCGCGCCGCCGGAGATGCGCCCGACCAAGCCCGTAAAACCAAACCAAATCAGCCAAAAAAGCGAGTTGGAAATGGCAAAGCCGTAGCCGAGTGAGCTTTTGTGGAGCACCACTGGCAACACGAAGCGGAGCAGATTGAAGGCGAACAAGAGCAACAGCGAACGGCGAACCCAGCGCGCGATCGCGTGCTGCCGCTCGCCGAACAACGCGTAAGCGATGTGCCCGCCATCCAGCTGACCCCAGGGCAGCATGTTGATCATGGTCACCAAGAGACCGACCCAACCGGCCATCGCCGTCAGGTGCAGCTGGACGTCCGAGCCGTCCGGGATCGGTCCGGCAAAGACGCGCTTCATGAACATGTACAGCAGGCTTTGCCCCTCCTGCGTGTAGTGCTCGGAGTTGGGCAAAACCGGTGACTTCGAGAGGCCGATGGCCAAGACGGGCAGCGCGACGAGCATGCCCGCGAGCGGGCCAGCGGCTCCGATGTCCAACAAGGCGACCCGCGAACGGATCCGCCCGCTCATGCCGATGATCGCTCCCAGGGTTCCGAAAGGGCTCAATTTGGGCAGCGGGATGAAGAACGGCAAGGACGCCGGCACGCGGTGTAAGCGCGCCGCCACGTAATGCCCCGATTCATGGGCGACCAAGATCGCCAAGAGTGGCACCGCGAACGGCCAACCGCGCCAGATCTCCAGCAAGCGCCGAGGGTCGAGCGACTCGGCGAGCGTGGCATCGAGCTCGGCCGCGCCGCTCCAGAACACGCTGAGCGCGGTCAGCACGAAGAGGATCAGGTTGAGGCCGTACTTCGTCGGCTCCCGCTCTTCGTCGTCGTAAGCGCCACCGTCGTGGTGCGTTGGGAAGCCGGAGTTACTGCTCATGGCTCAGCGATTCACGGAGCTTGAGCGACAAGCGCTCGAGTTGCGGGGCAAGCTCGGCATCCAAAACGCCAATCTCGGTCTCGATGCGTAGGTTGCCGCGGCTGCGTGCCGGATCGGCGCGGACCACCATCACGGCCGCGTCCAGCCCCAGGCTTGGCAGCGAGATTTCGAGCAATTTCGCGTCTTCTGGGTGCGCGACCAGAGTGATGCGACGGGCCCCGCGCGCTTCGCCGAGCGCTTGCCGGGCCAAGGCCACGACTTGTTCTGGGGCCACGCGCAGGCTTTCGCCGAGCAAGCGTTCGGCGAGCAAGCGCGCCAGCTCGACGCTGCGATCGAGCGCCCGCTCATCGGCCCGCGCTTCGTGTCGCCGCAACGCCAGGGCGCGGGCGGCGATCTTGGCGCTAGCGTCGGCCCGCGCTTCTGTTTCGGCGCGCAAGCGCAGTTCCGCGGCAGCGCGCTGGGCGTCGTTGATCAGCTGTGCCGCCTGCGCCTCGGCTGCAGCGACCAGGTTGCGGGCGCGTTCGGCCGCTTCGAGCACTTCACGGCGCACGACGTGGCCGCGCGGTAGCGTCTTGTCTTCGACGATCACTGTCACGGGCGTCGCACCGGACAGGCCATCGGCCTTGATGATCCGGGCTTGCCCGAGCTTCATTTGATGGACCGCGCTTCCAATGCACTGGCGAGGCGCGCCAATTCTCGCGCCAAAGCTTCCGCGCGGCGCTCGCGTTCGGGGTGCGCAAGGCGACCCTGCAAGGCGCGCGCTTCGAGGTGCGGGGTGCTGAACGGCGCGAGCAACTCGGCCGCGCGGCGGCCAGCGAGGTAGCTCACGGCCGCGAACGCGCACTGAAAATCACGGCTCTGGAACTGGCTCATGAGCTCAAACTGTTTCGAGCACGACCGCGACGGCCTCGCCGCCGCCGATGCACAGCGTGGCCAGCCCGCGTTTTGCGCCACGCGCCCGCAGCGCGTGGACCAGCGTGGTCAGGATGCGCGCGCCCGACGCGCCGATCGGGTGACCGAGGGCGACCGCGCCGCCATTGACGTTGACACGCTCTGGATCGAGACCCGCGAGCTTGCCGCAGGCCATTGGCACGCACGAGAAAGCCTCGTTGATCTCCCACAGATCGATGTCACCGGGACGCAGCCCGAGCTTGTTCAGGGTGACCGCGATGGCCGCAGCGGGCGCGGTGGTGAACCACTCTGGCGCCTGGGCGGCGCTGCCATAGCCGACGATGCGCGCCAGCGGTGTGAGCTTCCTCTCGGTTACGGTCTGCTCGTCGGCGAGCACCAGCGCGGCCGCGCCATCGTTGATGCTGGAGGCATTGGCGGCCGTGATCGTGCCGTCTTTGCTGAATGCTGGTTTGAGCTTGGCAAACTTGCTGGCATCGCCGCGGCCCGGTTCTTCGTCTTCGCTGACAGAGACCGGGTCACCCTTGCGCTGCGGCACGGGAACCGCGGCAATTTCGGCAGAAAATGCGCCGCTTTGCTGGGCCGCGAGCGCCCGGCGATAGCTCTCGGTCGCGAACGCATCTTGGGCTTCGCGGCTCAGGCCGTACTCTTTGGCGCACAGCTCCCCGGCGTTGCCCATGTGGAAGTCGTTGTACGGGTCCCACAGGCCGTCGAAGATCATGCCGTCCACCAGCTTGCCGTCGCCCATGCGATAGCCGGTGCGTGCTTCACGCAAGTAGTAGGGCACGTTGGACATGGACTCCATGCCGCCCGCGACGACCACGCGTGCGTCGCCCAAGAGCACGGTCTTGGCGCCGAAGACCACCGCCTGCAGGCCCGAGCCGCAGACCTTGCTCACGGTGGTGGCGGGCACGGTGTTGGGAATGCCGCCAAAAATGGCGGCTTGCCGCGCGGGCGCTTGGCCGATACCGGCCGAGAGCACATTGCCCATGAACACTTCGCCGACATCTTCGGGCGTGAGCCCAGCGCGTTCGACGGCGGCACGGATGGCGACCGCGCCCAGGCGCGGCGCGGGCAAGCTGGCGAGGGCGCCCAAGTACGAGCCAATCGGCGTGCGAGCCGCGGCGAGGATGTAAACGGGGGGCAGGTTCGTCATGGCGGGCTCACGCTTGCAGGCCGGCGAGAGCTAGGTTTTTGCGCATGCGCGCGTCTGGCTCTTCCAAATTCGGAGCGAAGGGGGTGCCCGTGATCAGATCGACGGCCTCGATGTAGCGACGCGTGGCTTCGACGCGCACGCCGTCGGGAATGACCGGGATCGGCCCTTCGCCGCGGTAATTTTGATCGACCAGGTAGCGGCGCACGTATTCTTTGTCGAAGCTCTCGGGATCTTGGCCGGCTTCGAAGCGTGATTCGTAGCTGGCCGCGTACCAAAAGCGCGACGAGTCAGGGGTGTGGATCTCGTCGATCACCACGATCTGCCCGTCCGCGGTTTTGCCGAACTCGTACTTGGTGTCGACCAGGATCAAGCCGCGCGTGGCGCATAGCCGCTGGCCCTCGCGAAAGAGCGCCATGGCCATTTCCGCGGCGGCATCGAAGTCGGCGGCGGGCATGCCGGAGATCTGCAAGATTTCGGAGCGCGACGCGGAAATGTCGTGGTCGCCCTTGGGCGCCTTGGTGCTCGGGGTGAGGATCGCTTCGGGCAGCTTGGCGTGACGCTTCAAGCCGTCCGGCAGGCGATGCCCGCAAAATTCGCGCGCTCCGCCTTGATAGTGAACCCAGATGCTGGTCGACGTGGAGCCCGTGAGGTACGCGCGCACCACCATCTCCACCGGCAGCGGTGTGCACTCCTTGGCGATCAGGATGTTCGGGTCCGGCACCGAGAGCACGTGGTTCGGCGCGATGTGCGCAGTGTTCGCGAACCAAAACGCCGCCGCGTGGTTCAACACTTGCCCCTTCAAGGGCAGCGTGCCGAGCACGCGATCGAAGGCGCTGATGCGATCGGTCACGACGATCACGCGCTTTCCGTCAGCGGTGCTGTAGTTGTCTCGTACCTTGCCCTCGTACTTCTTTCCGAGGCGCGGAAAGTCGCTGCGATCGAGGGGATGCGCGAGTGCCTTTTGAATCAGAGAAACGTCCACCAAAGTGCGCAAAAGCTAACACCATCCGGCGATCTTGGTAGGCGCCAGCGCAACCTTCTGCCGTGCCGCTGTGAAGGTTTGATGATAGTAGCGGATTTGTACTCCTTTTTGCGCGACACACCCCCAGCATGCAGACCCTAGCCTTCGGAACGCCGCGTAAATTGCCGAGAGCGAGCCAGGTGCTCGGTCGAGTGGCCGTGCTGGACATCGCCTTCGCGGGCGCCGGCAGTGGCGGTGGTTTTCCCAAGATCACGCTGCCCTTCATCGAGGGCCTGGGGGATCGCCTGCGCGCTTGGGTCGATCATCACGATCACGAGCTCCACGCCAGCTACGCCTCGGATCCACGCTTCGTGCTCGCGACCAAGGCCGAGCACGGGGCCTGTCCGGAGATGATCACCGAAGAATTGGTGGCGCGCGTGGGGCTGATCGACACCATCGTCTGCCACACCGACTTCGACGGCTTGGCCAGCGCGGCCAAGTGGGTGAGGAACGGCGTCGAATCCTATCCGGGCTGCGACGACGACGCGCGCGCCATCGACACGCGCATGGGCACGCCCAGCGCGATCGCCAATCGCTTCGACCGCGCGCTGCGCGCGAGGCCCCGAGATGAAGGGCTTTTTGGCCTGATCGTGCGACATTTGGCGACTGGTTTGAAAGACGAGTCGCTGTGGCAACCGATCGATCGCGCCGCGGAAGATCTGATCCCGATCGAGCGCGAAACGCGCAAGGCGGCGGAGCGCTACCAACGGCTCTCGCCCGGCGTGGCGTTCCTCGAGCTCGGCCCCGAGGTCACGCGCATCGACAAGACGCTGTTGCTCTTGCTCGGCCAAGAGCGCGAACCGGTCAGCGTGGTGGTCGATCGCGACAACGTGAGCGTGGCAGCGCGCTTCGATAGCGGGCTCAATTTCGTGAACTTGTTCAAGCTGGGCGGGGGCATGCCGACGCGCGTTTCGGTGCCGCGCCCGCGCCTGGCCGAGGTGTTGCGTGCGCTAGGAGTGGATCCGAGCCAAGCAGGAGTCGAAATTTGAGGATAAAATCGCGAATCTTGACGGGCTTCATGGGTTTGCTCGGCGGCGCGCTGCACGCGTTACCAGCGCACGCCGCAAACTCCGTGGTGGCCTTTGCGGCGCCCGGTAACGGTCAAGGCGGCTTGGCGGTTGGCTTCGACGCGGCGGGCGCGCTGCGCATGGCGCCGTGTGCGGCCAAGGGCTGCAGCATCGATCGCGGGACGGAAGTCGCGTTTCCCGCGGAGCTTCGGCCTGCGATCCCGAACGCGCAGTTCTCGGTGGTCGGCATCGGTGAGGAGCGGCGCGCGATCGTCGTCTCGGTGAGCGATGCGCGTGCGGCGCGGTCGTGGTCCGCGGTGTTGGTCGGCGGCTTGGCGGCCGGAGCTCCAGCCGTGATTTTTGCAGGATTTACCGGGTTTACGGCGGGGGAAGACGGCACCCGCCGCGGCCAGCGCGTGGATATCTCGCCCCCCGACGAGAACGGCGGGCGGCGGATCGTGATTGGCGAAGTGCACGAGGATTTGTCGTTGTGTGGGCGCCCGGCACTGCTCGCCCCGCAGCTGCTCCTCAGCGGGGATTTGAAATTGCATCCCGCCAAAGTGCAGCGCCTGAGCGTCGAGGAGCGCGCGAGCGCACGCCAGGTGACCGCGGTGCGTGAGCCGCTGAGCGACCCGCCCGCTACGGCTTTCGGTGTCTTGCGCGCGGTCGCAGCCAGCAGCGCGGTCGGAAGCCCGAGCGCGTTGACCGACGGCAGCCCGGAAACCACGTGGGCCGAAAACCGCGGCGGCGCCGGGCGCGGTGAGTTCGTGCTCTTGAATGCACCCCCAGAATTGCCTATTTCGGGGCTGGATCTATTGATTCGGCCAGCCACTGCGAAGCTGCCCGCCGGGGTGGCGCCGCGGGTCTTCTGGTTGGCTTCGACGCATGGCTTGGTGCAAGTGACGATGCCGGAGGACGCCTGGAAATTCCCGGGCGCGCATTACAGCGTGAAGCTCGATCCGCCGTTGCAGGGCGATTGCCTGGCGCTCGTAACCGAGAGTGCCTTCGACGAAAATCCGAAGGCGCAGGTCACCTTTGCCGAGCTCAGCGCGCGCACCGAGTTCGATGCCGCGTCCGTGCCGGCATTGGTGGCGGCGCTGGCGGGTGGCGGAGAGCGCGCTCAAGCGGCGGCAGCAGTCCTGCGCGTGATGGGGCAGCCCGGGTATGAAGCGGTGGCGCAGGCCTTCGATAGTTTGGACGAGGGCGGTCGCCGCGTGGCGCTCGAGATCTTGGATTTGGCGCCCTGCGAGACCAGCCTACCCGTGTTTTTGAAGGCTTTTTCGGGGCTGAACACCGCCCACGCGATCCACGGTCGAGATCACATTCGGCGCTGCGGCAAGGCGGCCGCGCCGTTCTTGGTCGCGGCCGCGAAACAGGCCAAGGGCCCATTGCAGGTCAATCTGCTCGGCGAGTTGCTGTTGGCCGATGCTGCGCAATGTGTGGACGTGATTGTGAGCTTGCTCGACGTCGATTCGCGCTCGCGCCGGAATTCTTTGCGCGTCGCGCTCGCGCGCGCGAGCACCGTCAGCGACGCCAAGCCGCGCGTGCTGGCGGCGCTCGAAGATCCCGCACGGAGTGAGCGAGTCACGGTCGACGTGTTGCGCGCGCTCGGCACCCGCATCGCCGAATTTCAGCCTGCGGCAGGGGTGGCCATCGCGCGCCTTTCGGGCCCGAATGCCAGCTTTCGCACGCGCTTTTTGCTGCTTGGGCCGAGCGCCGAGCTGGCGACCCAAGATCCGGCTTTGCGGGCCGCTTTTGCTCAGGGTTTGAGCACCGATCCGGATCCGCGTTTCCGCACCCAAGCGCTGTCCGTGCTCAAAGATCCAGCGCCGTATGCGCCTCAAGTGAGCCTGGCCTTGAACGACCCCGACGTGCGGGTGCGACAAGCCGCGATCCACGCCAGTGCGGGTCTGCCCAGCGCCGTGCCGACATTGAGTGAGCGCTTGGCCAAGGATCCTTGGCCACTCGTACGCATGGCCGCGGCCGACGCATTGGCCGAAGCCAAGGGCTCGCCCACCGCCGCCACCGCCTTGTCGCGCGCGATCGACGATGAATCACCGCACGTGCGCGCGCACGTGATCATCGCGCTTGGCGAGCACCACCAAAGCTCGGAGCTCGGCAAAATCCGCGCTCGTCTATTGGACGAAGAGGAATACCCGATGGTGCGCGCGGCCGCCGCCCAAGCGCTGGCGGCGCTATGCGACACGAGCTCCCTCGACGCACTCACGAAATACGCGCAAAAGCTGGTCGATCCGATGGCGAACACGCAAGAGCACATGGTCGGGTCTGCCGCGCTCTTGGCGCTCGGTGACATGCACCCCGCAGATCTCGCGAAGCGCCTGGAGCCGCTGCGAGCCAAGGGATCGCCCCCCCAAGCGCGCCAAGCAGCGGACGCGGTGATGCAACGCCGCAGCGGCGCTTGCGGCTCGCCCGCCGCCTCAAAACCGCGCACGCCCAAGTCCTAGGCCACTCGCTGCGAGGTGCTGACTCGCGCTAGCTGAGGTGGTACGTGGCTGTATGGCTTTTGCGTTGGTGACCGGTGCGACTGGCTTTCTTGGGTCGCAGCTCGTGCGCACGTTGCTCGAGCGTGGCGAGTCGGTGAAGGCGTTCGTGCGGCCGGGCTCGAATTTGGCGGCGCTCCAAGGTTATCCACGGGATCGCTTCAAGCTCGCAGTGGGCGACATACGTATCGAGCAGAGCGTGTTTGCCGCGCTGGCCAATTGCACGCGGCTGTATCACGTCGCGGCCAACTTCAAGATGTGGGACCCGGAGCCGTCGCGCATCATTTTGCCGGCGGTCGAGGGCATGCGCGCCACGCTGCGTGCGGCGCGTGCGCGCAAGCTGCAAAAGATCGTGGTCACCAGCAGCGCCGGGGTGCTCGGCACGACGGCGGGCGAAGAGCTGATGGATGAGACGCACGAGTTCAATCTCGCCGATCCGGAGGCTTACTTTGCGGCCAAGGTTGCCGCCGACAAAGTCGCGAGCGAGTTCATCGCGGAGGGTTTGCCGATTGTGATGGCGCTGCCTGCCACGATCGCCGGTCCAGGTGACTGGAAGCCGACGCCGAATGGTCAATTGTTGCTGGAGTACCTCAAAACGCCCTCGACCAGCCATTTCCCGGTGACCGGCGGCGGTATCAACGTGGTCGACGTGGAAGACGCCGCGCTCGGTCACGCGCTGGCGATGGATCGCGGCGTGGTCGGAGAGCGCTACCTCTTGGGCGGTGAAAATCTGACCTTCAGCAAGCTGTTCGAGACCCTGTGCGATTTGACGGGGCTCGCCGAACCGAGCACACCGAAGAGCAAGGGGCTGATGAAGCTCGCGGGCAAGCTGTTCGAGCTGAACGCGCGCCTGCGTGGCGGTGAGCCGCGCATCACCTCCCGCATGGCGAACGACTACGTGGATACGTTCTCGTTCATCAGCAGCAAAAAAGCCGAACTTGCGCTCGGCTACCGTCATCGCCCCGCGCGCGAAGCGTTGGCGCGTTCGGTGCGCTGGTTCTTGGCGAACGGATACGTGCCGCACAAAGCGGCCTCCCGCGTTCGACTGGAGCTGCGGCCGACGTGACGCGGCGCGCGGGTTTTCTGTCCGGGCTGCTCGCGGCGGCGCTGGCCGCGCTGCCGGCGGCCTTGCGCTTCGAGTCCGGTTTGGCTTGGCAGGCCTTCGTCGTGTGTATGGCCGGGTGTGCTGTGGTGATGGCGCCGCTCTCCGCTGCGCTCGCTAGTGCGGCCGAGGCGAGCAAGTTCAGAACCGCGCTCACGGTCGGAGTGCTCCTGGCGGCGCTACCGCTCTTGCCATTTGCAACCTTGCTCAAAACCGCGACGCACCATCGCCCGCTCGGGGGCGTCACCTTTGCGGTGATCGGCGGTCTGCTGATCGTCGGTTTGTCTCTGATCTGTGCGCGGCTCGTCACCTGGGCGGGTGTCCAGGGCGCCGGTCGCGCGGCGTGGGTGCGGGTCCTGCTGATCGCCTTCGCGGCGTTGGGGACAGCGGCACTACTGCTGGGCTTGGTACAAGGCTTGAAGGGCGGCGGCGCGTATCAAACGGGCTTTTATGACGCGCTGCGCGTGCTCGGTCTGGCGACATTGGCCGCACGTGTACGGCTTCCGGAGACACTTCTGCGTCGGGTTCGTGGTCTCGGCCTTGCGGCATGGGTGACGGTGGTTACGGTCGGGGTGTGTCTCGGTCGCGCTCCAGCGATGCAGGTCGAGTTGGCCTCCCGTTGCCCAGTTTTACAATGGCCGCTCGTCTGGCTTGGCGGCTGACCGTTGCCGCGGCATATTTCGGAACGTGATGGGGCGCCTCGCCGCTCGGTTGTTCCTCTGGTGCTTGCTGCCGCTGCTGTGCTTGGTGGCGGGCTCTGCGTTCGCCGCACCGGGCGACCTCGTGCCGCCGCCGCCACCTCCGACAGAAATCCGCGAGGGGCGCACCGAGCTCGCCGCGCCCCGCGCTGGGGGCGGCGCGACGGACGATTCCGCGGATGCGCCCACCGTCAGCGCTTTGCCGTCCTCGGTGTCGGATGCGCCGCGCGTCGGCCGCGGCGTGCTGCGGCTGCCGCCCATCCCGGCTGGCTTCAATAGCTACGACGCGGGTTGGGTGCGCTTCATCTATCACCCGTCCAGTCGCGAGCGGGTGCAGCCGCTGATCGCGCAGGCCGAGGCCGTGCGCCATGATCTGACCGAGCGGCTCGGCTTCCCGGTGCTCTCGGAGGTGCGCGTGGAAATCGCGCGTACGCCCGGAGAAATGGCGACATTTGCGCCCTCTGGCGCGCCCTACCCCGAGTATGCGGCGGGCGTCGCCTATTCGGAGCTCGGCTTGGTGCTGCTCTCGCTGACGCCGATCCACGCCGGCCAAGAGCAAGACTTGGGCGAGGTGTTCCGGCACGAGCTGGCGCACGTAGCGCTGCACGACGCGCTCAACGGCCAAGCCGTACCACGCTGGTTCAATGAAGGCTTCGCCGTGTTCGCCTCCGGTGAATCGTCGTTCACTCGCATGAAGACGTTGTCGATGTCGACCGTGGGCGGTTCTTTGATCCCGCTGCACGAGCTCGAGGGCTCGTTCCCGAACGACGAAACGAAAGCGCAAATCGCCTACGCCGAGGCGGTCGATGTCGTGCGTTTCCTGGTGCGGCGTGAGGACATTCATCGCTTCCGCACGCTGGTGAGCGAGCTGCGCGAAGGGAAAGCCTTCGAGCAAGCCGTGCTCGATGCCTACGCCGTCGACTTGGCGACGCTCGAGCTCGAGTGGCGAGACGACGCCTCGCGCCGTTACACCTTCGTGCCTCTATTGCTGAGCGGCACCTTCTTCTGGGTGATCGCGCTCGGGCTCGCGGTCTGGGCTTGGCGTCGGCGTAAGCGCCGAGACAAGCTCACGCTGCAACGCTGGGCACGCGAAGAAGCGGTCGAAGACTTGCAGCGCGCTCGCTTGGCGCTGCGCACCGAAGCCGCGCGCGTGCACATCGTGCTCGCCAAAGGCGCCGAAATTCCGGTGGCGCAACTGGCTGCGTCGGCCAGTGAAGTGGAAGTGCCGGTCGTCGAACACGACGGCTCTTGGCACACGCTGCATTGATTCGAGAGGAGGGCGCTCGCGCTCCAGCAGCGCAGCTCAGAGCTGCGCGATGTTCTCGACCAATGCAGCGCGCGTTCTGCTGGGTTCCGGACTTCGACGCCGAAGGCCGCGACGCTCAGCGACGACGCGCGTGACCATCAACGAAAGATCAGGAGTGCTTACCCATGCTGTGCTGTTCGATTCGGCGTGATTCGTCGATCAAGCGTTCGAAGATGCGGCGCACGGTGTCGGCGTCGAGCGGTTCGGGAGCTTGGCTGCACAGGCGCTCGAGCATCTTTCGCTCGCGTTCGGGATCGTAGGCCGCGATGTTGTTTTGACGCTTGAATTGACCAACGGCGAGCACGACCTTCACGCGGTCGGCGACCAACTGCAGGATGCGGCCATCCAAGTCGTCGATGCTTCGTCGTAGTGCTTCGAGCTCCGGAGCGGGCTTCACACTCGGGACCGTAACATCAGAAGCGGCGGTCGTCAGCGAACTACCGAGGGGCAGCCGGACAGGACCTGGACGTTCAGCACGTCCCCCGCGCTCAGCGTGTCGCACGTGGCGCCCACGAATTCGATACTGTTTTCGCCGCTGTATCGCCAGCCATCGGTGTCGCTTTTCGGGACCACTTGGTCGTCGAAGTAGACGTTGACCAGAGCCGGGTCCGGCGGCGTTTCGCTGAGCGGCAGATCGCAACTGATGGCGACTTGCGCCCCGATGCTACGCAGCGCGAGGCTCAGCTCGTCGGTGTCGGAAACCGCATAATAGTCGGTATTTCCCGGCCTAGCGGTGTTGCCTGCGATGGCCAGCCGGTTGAGCATCGAGCGGTAGGCTTCACTGCCCGGCATGCCCACGACGAAGGTGTCGACCCCAGCCGCTTCGTACTCGGCCACCGCGGCCTCGCTGGCATCCGCGTCGACGCAGTCGCCTGCGCCGACCTTGGGCGAACAGCAGTTGAAGCTATCGTCACAGACGATGCCGGAGGTCGAGAGGTGCTCGATGTTGGGGATGCACGCGTCGACGCCGCAACGGAGCGCCAGGTTGCAATTTGGCGCGCCGTCGGTAATCAGCACCACATAGGTTTTCTTGCCCTCGAGCCCGAGGATGGTCGGCTCGAGTTCGCGCAAAGTGGCGGCGGTGGGCGTGCCACCGGATGGCGCGTTGTTGCCAAGCCGCTGCAGTAGCTCGCTGAGGACCGGGCCATTTTCGCCCATGGCCGCGTATTTCGGCGAATCTCCGGCGGTCAGCGGAAAGATCGGTTGGCCGGGCGCGCAGCCGTCTTGGTTGAGGAACGCCGGGTAGACGCCGGCCGCGTAGCGCACCCGGTGGCCGACCGCACGCAACATGACGCTGATGGCGATGGCCGCATTTTGGTACTTGCTGTACGGGCTGCCGGACAATCGATCGCCCATGCTGCCCGAGCGATCGACGACGAAGTACAAATTGGGCGGGTCGCTGATGGCCGGGATCTGCTGGTCGCCGCACAGCGCGGCGTCTATGCTGGCGTCACCGACGTCCAAGCCGCCGGTCTGCCCGCCGCCGCCGTGCCCGCCGCTGCCGCTGCTGGGTTCGAACGCCAAGGAGGGCGGGTGCTCGCGCGAGCTGCACGATAGCTCGGCGTGCGCGCACAGCGCGAGCCCAAGCACAGCCCAAAATCGACGAAACACTGCCCGCAAAGCATAGCATTCGAGCGGAAGCCTGCGTCCCGGGTCCGCGTTATGGTGCTCTCGTGACGCGCCCCCGGCACCCGACCGAGCTCCTGACCTGGCTATTGTCGGTGATCGCGTGCGCTAGCTTCCTGCTGGGCCTCTCGGACCTGCCGTTGCGCCCGATGCGTGAACGGGAAGCACCGGAGCCGGTCCGCATTTTGGAGCAAGATCGCACGGGCTCCGTGCGCGTCACCGTGCTTCGAGGGGATGGCGTGGCGTTGCCAGTGGCAACCGTTCAGGTGTTCTGGGAACGCGCGGGCCGCTTCCATTGGCTGGCGGCGGAATCCACCGACAGTGCCGGACAAGCACTCCTTTCGCGTCTGCCGCTCGGTCGGCTGTGGCTGTTGGCCGAAGCGCCTGGCTTTGCGCGTGCCTCGAGCACGCTCGTGCTGGGCGCCGAGCCACGCGCGCTGTCGATCGGTTTGCAGCCGGCGCAGGCCTTGGCGGTGACGGTCATGGACGAGAACGCCGCGCCGATCCAACGGGCGACCGTTTTGGTGGAGACCTCGGATCCTCTGCCCTTTGGAGCGCTGACCAACGAGCAAGGCGTCGCGAGCTTGGCTCGCTTGGGTTTGGCTCCTTGGTCGGTCAAAGCTTCGGCGCCAGGCTACGAATCCGTGTCGCGCGCGGGCGTGCGCGCGGCGCTTTCACTCACGCTGCGCCGCCTCGCGTCGCTCGAAGTGGTGGTCCTCGATACCGACGGCAGACCCGCGCCGGGTGCCACCGTGATGATTGCGGGCGCCACGCTCTGGCCCGCGCGTAGCGCGCTCAGCAACCGCGAAGGGAGCGCCAAAATCACGGGCCTCCTCGCCGGCAGTTACGACTTGCGCGCCAGCTTGGGCGGGAACGTGGCGCCCACCTTGCTCGGCTTTCCACTCAGCCGCGGGGCGAACGAAAAGCTGACATTGCGGCTCGAGCCCGGCCGCACCGTGATTGCGGCAGTCACCGACGGTGACGGTCCGAATCCGGTGGCGGTGCCGAACGCAGACGTGGTGCTGGCCGAAGCTGGTCTCAGCTCGTTCCCGATCCGTGGCCGCACGGGCACTGACGGCCGAGTTGCGCTCGGCCCGATCGCGTCGGGGCCCGCGACCTTGGGCGCACGAGCCGTAGATTTCGTGGGCAGCGCGTTGGTGGCGGTCCCGGAGGTTTTGACGGGCCCGGTTCGGGTGCCCCTCACGCGCGGCGGAGCCATCCTTGGGGAAGTCGCGGACGCACGCGGCTTCCCCGTGGATGGCGCGAGCATCGAGGTCGTGGGCAGTGATTCCGGCGGACTGCCGATCGCGGAGACGCCCGCGCTGGTCGGCTTCCGGCAAAATCACTTTGCGTGGTCTTTGTCCGGGCCGGTGCCGCTCATCCCCGCGGGTGAATTGGGCGTGATGCCCGGCCCCGTGCCGCCCATCCCCAAGCCCGGCGCGGCCAACGCTCTGGCCGCGAATTTGGCCGATTTCGACGCGCCGCTCGGCGAACTGGTCCCCTGGATCTCCGACCGCGGCGGCCACTTCACGGCTCGCCCGGTCACGCCCGGTCGAGTGCGCGTGATCGTTCGACACCCGGATTTCGTGGAAGGCACGAGCGAGCTGGTCAGCGTTGCACCAGGCGGTGAGGCCCGGGTCAAGATCGTGCTGCTGCGCGGCGCTTCGCTCGAGGGCCGAGTGCTCGATGACCGCGGTCAACCGCTCGAACGGATCGAGGTCGAGCTGAGCTCCGCGCGCGCCACGCGGAGCGAAACCGCGACCACCGCCAGCGATGGCACATTCGCGTTCGCGGCCGTCCCCTCGGAGCTCACGCTCTCGCTCGCGCGCCCGGAAGATCCGGCGCGCGTCGTGCTCCGCAAATCCTTGCATTTGGCCGAGGGGGTGCACGAAAAGCTCGAATTGACCTTGCCGGCGCTGCGCGATCCGGTGCGCGTGCTGGCGCTCGACGAGGACGCGCGGCCGATCGAACTGTGCGAAATCGCGGCCACTTCGCTCGAGCCCACGCGCCCGCTGCGCCTCACCCGTTTCACCGATGCCGAGGGCGCGGTCAGCTTTCCCGACGCCCTGGGCGAAAACCTGCGCTTCGTCGCGGAAGCGCCCGGCTATGCGCGCATGGCCCAGAGCGTCGCGTCCGCGCCCAAAGAGCTCAAGCTCACGCTCCGTCGCGGCGTGATCGTCGAGGGACGCGTGACTGCGGTGCGTGGTCGCCGAGTCGTGCCGGGGGCGATCGTCAGCGTTTCGCAAAATGGCTTGCGCAAAGTGGCGACCAGCGACGGCGACGGCGTCTTCCGCCTCCGCGATATCGCTCCTGGCGAGCTGCGCGTGCGCGTCGAACACGCCGACTATGCCGATGAAGAAGCCACGCTGCATGTCGATTCCACGGGGCGCGCCGATCGCCCGTTCACGCTCCCCGACATCGACTTGTTCGAGGCCGGCGAGGTCGAAGGCGAGGTCGTCGACCAGCGCGGTGATCGCGTCGAGGGTGCACGAGTCACGGTGGGGAACGACTCGGGCTATTTGCCGGCTGGCAAGAGCGCACGCGGCGTGGTGCTCAGCGATCGCGACGGACACTTCCTCTTGCCCGGCGTGCATCCCGGAAGCGCGACGATTACGGCCGTCTCCAGCGTGGCCGGCCGAGGCAGCGTGCGCGCGATCGAGGTCAGCTCCGGCCGTACCGCCCGCGGCGCACGTATTCAACTCGCCCCGCAAGGGACGGACTCCGACGCTTCGCTCGCGCAGGGCAGCGTCGCGATCGGCCTGGGTGAGCGCGGCAATCCGCCCAACGTCGAGGTGGTCGTGGTCAGCGTGGCAGAGTCGAGCGAAGCCGAACGCGCAGGAGTCGAAGCCGGTGATGTGATCACCGCCCTCGACGGCGCTCGCCCGACCTCGATGGCCGATGCGCGCGCACGCCTCGGTGGTCAACCGGGCAGCGACATCGTGCTCGAACTCGCGCGTGCCTCGAGCACGCTGCGCTTGCGCGTGCTGCGCGAAGCGATCCGGCGCTAGCCTCCCTCGTCGGGGGTTTCACCCCCGCGTCCGCAAGTGAATTCAGCGGGGCCCCACCCCCGAATTTTTGGGCCCCATCCCCAAAATCACTTGGCGTTGGCCGTGAAATCCAAGACTAGCGGCGCTTGTTGGGCCACTTTTCCCTTTAGATTGCTGCTCAGCGCGTCGCTCAGTGATTTGACGAATTTGCCGGCGTCGTCGCGCGGGTTCACTTCGAACTCTTCCAGGCCGATGTTGAGCGGCTCGGTCGTCTTCACGTGAATCGATTGCGGCTGCACACCTTGATAGCTGAAAACGATTTCGAGCTTGGCGCTCTTGGTCAGCTTGCGCCCATGCAGCCGAAAGTCGCCCGTGGCGGTGGCCGTGAGCTTGCGCTCGGCGCCAGTTGCGGCAGCGACATTGGGCAGGCTCACTGACTCGAGCTTGTCGATCTTGAACTCGACCCAGCGGTTGGCTTCCGCTTGTTCGGGCGTCACATCGCCTTCTCGGGCGACGATCTGCAGCCAATTGCGCGCGTGCTCATTTTGCAAATCGCTCTTCGTGCGCTGACTGTAGCCGGCCTTCTCGTCGCCGCGCTTTTGCTGGTAAAGGACCAGCTTCTGTAGATCCACCTTGACCAGCGCCGTCGATTTGCCGAGCTCCGACAAGTCGACGAACAAGTCGCCCGAGAGGCCCCCCGAGGCATCCCCATCGATCTTCTCGAGTGGCGAGTCCATCAAGAAGCTAACTTTGCTCGAAGCCGAATCGACGCTGAAATGAGTGGCGCTGGCCGCCACGGGCGCGGCCTGCAGGGCCGAAGCAGTCGGAGCGAGCTGCGCCGAAGGCTTCTCTTTACACCCGCTCAGCGTGCCAGCCAGGCACAGTGCTCCCAGCAGAAAGCAATACTTCACGTCGACCATTCCGCGGCTCTCCCTCATGTGCGTACTTGGATACCCGCGTAGTACGCAGATCTCCGAGGACGGTTTCCGGTCGCAGCGCGGACGATCTTACTGAACGTCGCCGTCGAACGTGTCTTTGACTTCCGGCTCTTTGCGATCGCCGGGAGCGAGCAAAAACAGGAACGGGACGACGCCCATCGCGAAGAGCAGCGTGCCGACGATTTTGGCGAGCGTGACGATCCCGGGTTCGACCATGGCAGCGCGACCATACCCAAGGCCCGCGCTAGCGCAAGAGTCCAACCCTCGCACTCTAGAAATCCCCCAGAAACCACGATCACGTGGGTGGCCCGGCTCTTGCACAATCCCGAAACATGCTGCCAAGTGAACCCCCTGTCTCGCGCGTCTTGGTGCGTCGGCCCAGGATCTTGCTGGTGGACGATGACCCGTCAGTGATCCGTGGCTTGTGGCGCGTGCTGCGCAAAAATCGCCCGGAATTTCAGATAAATACCGCGTCTGGGGCCGCGCAAGCGATCGAGGCGCTGGGTGAGCTCGGCTACGATCTGGTGCTGACCGACTGGCAGATGCCCGGCGGCGGGGGCCGCGCAGTGCTCGACGCACTCGTCGCGCGCTATCCCGAGACGGCGCGGGTCGTCCACTCGTCTCAAATCGAGCAGGGCGATACCTTGCACCGCTACCGCGCACACGCCGTTCTTGCAAAGCCGGCAACCGAAACTGAAATCCTGGCCGCGATCGATACGGCGCTGCGTCGCGTTGCGTCAGAGCCGGTGCGCCGAGCAAGCTGAAAGCGTTAAGCGAGCAGCTTGGCGATCGTCGACAGCTGCATGTTGCTCGTGCCTTCGTAGATTTTGCCGATCTTGGCGTCGCGATAGAACTTCTCGGCCGGACATTCGCGCGTGAAGCCGATCCCGCCATAAAACTCCACGCATAGTGACGCCGTTCGCTCCGCAACTTCGGAGGCGAACAGCTTGGCCATGGCCGCTTCTTTGACGAACGGCTGGCCCGCGTCTTTGAGCCGCGCTGCGTTGTACACGAGCAAGCGTGCGGCTTCGATTTCCATTGCCACGCGCGCGTACTGAAACTGCATACCCTGGAACTCGGCGATCGCTTTGCCGAACTGCACCCGTTCGCGCATGTAACTCATGGCTTGCGCGAACGCGCCTTCGGCCAAGCCCAGCATCTGCGCGCCGATACCGATGCGCCCCTCGTTCAGCGCTTCGATCGCGATCTTGTAGCCCTTGCCCACTTCACCGAGCACGTTCTCTTCCGGCACCTCGCAGTCGTCGAGCAAGAGCTCGCACGTGCTGGACGCTCGGATGCCCAGCTTGTCTTCCTTTTTGCCCACGGAAAAGCCTGGGAAACCGCGCTCGATCAGGAACGCGGTGATGCCTTTGTAGCCCTTCTCCGGGTCGACGTTGGCAAATACGATGAACAGCGAGCTCTCGGCGGCGTTGGTGATCCAGAGCTTGCGACCGTTGAGCACGAAGCGCTGACCCCGGCGTTCGGCGCGGGCTTTGAGCGCGAACGCGTCCGAGCCGGAGCTCGCCTCACTGAGCGCGTACGAGCCGACCCATTCGCTGGCGAGCTTCGGGCAATAGCGGGCCTTTTGCTCGGTGCTCCCCCAGCGCAAGAGCGCATTTTCGACCAAGGTGTTCTGCACGTCGACCAACACGGCCACGCTCGGATCGACGCGCGCCAAGGCCTGCACCGCGAGCACCGCATTGAAGAAGCTGCTGCCTGCGCCGCCCTGCTCGTTCGGGATCTCCACGCCCATCACGCCGAGCTCGAACAGCTCGGGCAGCAAGCTCGCGGCGAAGTGCCCGGTTTCGTCCATTTCGCGCACTTTGGGCGCGATGCGATCGCGCGCGAAGGCGCTGACCGTATCGAAGAAGAGCCGCTCTTCGTCCCGCAGATCCGTGAGTGCCGTCATGGACTCGCTAAAATGCCCGGTCGCCGCCTGGTCTGCAACTGATACACTCCCACCCGGCATGGCAGGTAACAGTTTTGGTCAGGCGTTCCGGATCACCACCGCCGGTGAATCACACGGGCCTGGCAACGTCGTCATCATCGATGGTTGCCCTTCGGGGCTGGCTCTCTCGGTCGAAGATTTGCTGGTCGACCTCGACCGCCGCAAGCCCGGGCAGAGTCGTCTGGTCACGCAGCGACAAGAATCGGACACGCCGGAGATTTTGAGTGGCGTGTTCGAGGGCCGCACCACCGGCACGAGCATCGCCATTCTGATCCGCAACGAGGATCAGCGCAGCCGCGACTATTCGGCGATCAAGGACAAGTATCGCCCGGGCCACGCGGATTTTACGTACGACGCCAAGTATGGCTTCCGCGACTACCGCGGCGGCGGCCGCTCGAGCGCGCGTGAAACGGTGGCGCGTGTGGCCGCAGGCGTCGTGGCCAAGAAAGTGATCGCCGAAGCGTTCGGCGGCAAGGTCGTGGGCTACGTCAAACAGGTCGGACCGATCGTGGCGCAGGTGCCCGCTCCGGAGGCGGTCACGCTGGCACAGGTGGAGACATTCCCGGACGGCTCAGCCAACATCGTGCGCTGCCCGGACGTGGCGCGCGCTCAGGAGATGATCGAGCTGATCGACCGCGTGCGCAAAGATCAAGATTCGATCGGCGGCGTGAGCGAAATCGTGGCCAGTAACATCCCCGCCGGCTTGGGTGAGCCGGTGTTCGACAAGCTCAAGGCCGATTTGGCCAAGGCTTTGTTCAGCCTGCCCGCCGTCGTAGGTGTGGAATATGGTAGCGGCTTTGCCAGCGCGCTGCAGCGTGGCAGCGAACACAACGACGAGTTCTTCGCGGAAGAGAGCCCGACGGGCGTGCGCGACATTCGCACGCGCAGCAACCGTCACGGCGGCATGCTGGGCGGGATCTCTTCCGGCATGCCGATCGTCGTCCGCGCCGCGATCAAGCCCACGAGCAGCTTGTCGCGCGAGCAACGCACCGTCACCGACGAAGGCGCAGAGACGACGATCGTGACCAAGGGCCGTCACGATCCCTGCCTCTTGCCGCGCTTCGTGCCGATCGGCGAGGCTATGGTGGCGATCGTTCTGGCTGACCACTATCTACGCTTGCGCGGCCAACGCCCGGCCTGAAAGAAGACATGGAGAGCGACGTTTTTTCGGGCACTTTTGCGCTGGTAACGGGCGCTTCTTCCGGCTTGGGTGAAGAGTTCGCCCGGCAGCTCGCACACCGCGGTTGCAACCTGGTCTTGAGCGGCCGCTCGCGCGAAAAGCTGGAAACGCTGGCCTCCGACTTATCGCGCATCAACGGTGTCGCAACGCGCGTGGTCACGGCCGACCTCGCGCAACCCGGCGGGGCCGAGCAACTGGCGCTGATCGTCGACGACCTGGGCACGACCATCGACCACTTGATCAACAACGCGGGCTTCGGTTCCGCGGGTGATTTCAGTGAGGCCGAGTCGGTCCGCCAAACGACGATGGTGCGCGTGAACTGCGAGGCGCTGGTTTGCCTTTCGAGTCACTTCTTGCCGGGCATGGTGCGGCGCAACCGCGGCGGCATCATCAACATTGGCTCCACCGCGGCCTACCAGCCCACGCCCTACATGGCGACTTACGGCGCGAGCAAAGCGTTCGTGGTCAGCTTCTCCGCCGCGCTAGCGTCCGAGCTGGAAAAAACGGATGTTCGCGTGCTCGCCTGCTGCCCAGGGCCCGTGCCCACGGGCTTTCAAGCCGCCGCCGGCATGCCCGAAGGCAGCGTGCTCAAGTTCGCCAAACTCGAGCCGAACGCCGTCGTGCAGAGCACCCTGGAGGCGTATACCGCGGGCCGCGTCGTGTACGTGCCTGGCAAGGTGAACTCGGTGCAGACCACGCTGTCGAAGATTTTCCCGCGCGCCGTGGTGGTGCGGGCCGCGAAGTATACGATGCGCAAGTTGGGCCGCGCCTGACGCGTTGACGAGTCCGCCGCGTCTACGCGCCGCGGCGCTTTGCCCGCGGGCTGTATGTCTCGCTCGAAGAAAAGGGCGACCAAGGTAGCCTCCGCCGTCGGCGGGGGGGATGCGGGGCTGCGTTGCAGGACAAACAGACTATACCGCGGGCTCGGCGCGAAGCGTGCTGCGCTTCGCTCGCACCAGATTCTGTGGGCAGCGTCGTACTACTCCGCTCGGCTCGCGCGGCGCGCGAGGAGACACGGCGGTTTGCGCGCGGGAGGGAGAGAGAAGGGGCGATCGCGAGCCAGCGCTGCACCTCTGGGGGCGGGCTGTGACGCCGAAGGCTGGGCCGGGTGGGACGGTATTTTTGACCATCAAGCCCAGAACTTGGAGCGGGTCACTGGGTCGCGGGCAGAACGTAGTCGCGGATCAGTTGTTCGAGGTTGTTCTTGGCGACGTCGTTTTGCATGTAGGCCGTGAACACGATCACCAGCGCTCGTTCGCGGTTCACGTAAATCATTTGACCGAAGGAGCCAAGGGCGTTGAAGAAGCCGTTCAGGTTTGGGACCCACCAGAGGTAGCCGTATTGCCCGCCCCAGGCGCTGGCGCAGCGGGGCGTGGTGGATTCGTCGGTCCAGCCTGCAGGAACGACGGCTTGACCTTGCCACTTGCCGGAGTTGCGAAAGAGCTCGCCGAAACGAGCCATTTCTCGGGTCGTGAGGGCGAGGCCAAAGGCGCCGAAATTCGTGCCGTTTTGTCCGGAGTCCCAGGGGGGCGAGCTGATTCCGATCGGGCCGAACAGCTTCTGATTACCGTACTCGAGCGGCGTCTTACCGGTGGCAACGCGCAGCATTTCGGCGATCACGTTCGCGCCGCCCGAGCTGTAGTTCCAAACCGTGCCCACCGGGGTGTCGACGACGGGCCGCTCGAACATCGCCCGCGCCGGGTCGGGCGCGGAAAAAGTGCTCTGATCGCCTTCCTCGAAGTCCAAGCCGCTCCTCATCGTGAGCAAGTCTTCGAGTGTAATCGAAGATTTGTCGGCGGTCGGATTGAGCATGGCGTAGTCCGGAAAGGAGTCAGCGGCGTGAACCTGCAGGCTGCTGATGGCGCCTTCAGCGAGGGCCACGCCGACCAACGCCGACAAGAACGACTTGGTGGTCGAAAACTGCGGCTGGCGCTCGCTCGGCAAGACTTGATGCGGCGGGCTGGAGATGGCCGGGTTCAAGCCGGTATCCCAGCCGTAGCGCTCGAAGACCAAGCGGCCATTTTTTGCGATCAGAAACGAATGAATCTCCCAGCCCGAGCTCGCAATCAAACTCACTGCTTGCGCAAGTGGTGCGGGATCGACCTGGCTTTCGCCAGCGCTGGCGGGCTGCCAAAAGTCGTCTGGATAGGCGGGATCGGCCAGATAATCGCGCAACGTACCCGGGGACGCGCTGCTCGACCCTGCGCTGCTGACGGCGCTGCCTCCAGCGCTGCTCAGGGTACCGCCGTTACTCGATTGTCCCGCGCCACCCGCGGGCGCGCCGGCTACTGGTCCGCTGCCCGCACCGTGCACTGCGCCCGCTGCGCCTCCCACACCGCTGACGCCGGCGTGCGCGCCGATGTCGCACGCGACGCTGAAAAACGACAGGGCGAGCGCGGCCCCACCCCATCCGACTCGATACATCAGAGGATCAGAATCCCACGTCGACGTGGCGTCCGCTAGCGCGGACAAGCCGTTCTCGCTTTGCCCAACAACTACAGTTAGGGGCTCTTTCCTCCGGCTCCCACCGAATTCGTAACGACTCCTAAGGATCCGTTCACGCGCAACGCGGCCTAGCGCGGCCATTTCTGCTGGCGTACGGTTGGCCCATGTCATCGGTCGCGCTTCGTCATTCGCTGTTTTCCTCGTGCGTCGCTGCTTTCTGCGCGCTTTCATTGGCGGCGTGTAGCAGCACCGATGGCGAAACTCAGACCACGACTGGCGGTGCCACCTCAGGTGGCAGTGCGAGTATGGGCGGGAACTCTCTGCCTGGTGGAACCGCTGGCAGCCCCGGTTCGGCTGCCAGCTCGGGTTCGATCGGTAACGGGGGCGCCGTAACGAATGGCGGCTCGCCGGGCACCGCTGGCGCGCCAATCGCGGCTGGTAGCGGTGGCCTCACGAGCACGGCTGGCACTGGCGGGGTGACGAGTGCGGCGGGCACCGGTGGCCTCACCAGCGCGGGCGGCAGCTCCACTAGCGGCGGAGTTTGCCGTCCCAAATTCGCGAGCGGAGTGAATGTCGCTTGGTTCAAGTTTGCTTCGGATATTCCGAGTCCACAGATCGACAAATTCACGGACTTGTTCAAGAACGTGAAGGCGGCGGGCGGCAGCGCGGTTCGCTGGTGGTTCCACACCAACGGCATGGTCACCCCGGGCTACGACAGCAGCGGCAAGGCCAAGCCCATTTCGGCCGATAATATCGCTGATTTGAAGAAGATCCTCGACGCAGCGAAGGCGGAAGGGGTCGGTTTGGTGATCAGCATCTGGTCTTTCGGAATGCTGGACTCCGGCCAAACCAGCGATGCCACCGTGCTCGCCAACAACAAGCTGCTCTTGGAAAATGACAGCAATCGCCAAGCGTACATCGACAACGTGCTCACGCCGATGGTGACCGCTCTCAAAGCCTACCCAGGGCTCTACGCCTGGGAGATTTTCAACGAGCCCGAAGGCATGTCGAGCGACAACGGCGGTTGGACGAACCCTTCGACCAGTCGCACCGCGACGGTCAATCTGCAAAGGACCGCCAACTGGTTTACGAGCGCCATTCATACCGCCGACCCCGCCGCGCTCGTCACCAATGGCGCCAACAATTTCAGCACGCTGTCGCCGTCACATGGCAAGAATCTATGGTCGGATTCCGCGCTGACGACCGCGGGCGGTAAGGCCAACGGCACGCTCGATTTCTATCAGGTCCACTATTACAACACGTATACCGGCGCGAGCTCGAACAGCCCCTTCCTGCACCCCGTGAGTTACTGGGGGCTCGATAAGAAGGTGGTGATCGGCGAGTTTTGGACCGACCTCACCGATGGCGTCGCGAGCGCGGACCTATACACCACACTCCACACCAACGACTATGCGGGCGCTTGGGCCTGGCAATACGTGAGCGTGGACAATCCGGGCCCCACCTCTGGCGCCTCGACGATCTGGCCGGCGATGCAGACGCCGATGAACAAGCTCAAGACCGCGAGTCCCGCGGACCTGACCTGTCCCTAGCCCGCGCGGGTGAGTGAATGACCTCATCGCGCCAGGTCGCGCTGTTTCTTGCTCTCGTTCTCGGTGTCGCGGGTGCGTGCATCTTTTGGCCGAAAAAGTCGGCGAAGCATACGCCGACCCTTCCCGAGCCCGTGTCTTCGCCCGCCGACGAAGCGCGCTCGACGCGAGCTGCCCGCAAGCCAACCGTGTCCGACCGCGTATTGCCAGCGCCTGCGGCCTCAGCCGCAGCCGCGGATCCGACGGACGACGCACTGGCGGCCGCGATGCATGCCCTCGAAGACTCAGCGCCCGAGCGCGCGCTGGAGTTGGCTCGGCGAGGCCAAGCGCTTTGGCCGGCAGGGCCGCGCGTCGCAGAATTTGCGGCCACTGAAGTGAAATGCTTGTACCGGCTGGGTAGGCCGAGCGAGGGGCGTGGAGCCGCCGAGGCCATGGTCAACAAGTACCCGAGCTCGCCCTGGGCACTCGAAGTCGAGCGGCAAACGGGCGCGCATCCCTATCTCGATCATTGATGCGTCGGTTGAGCCCTAGCCGTCCTTCAGGCACTTGGCGAGTTCGCTCAGCATGCGATCGGCGAGCACCAGCCCGTCACTGATCGCTTCGTGTTCGCCCGCGCGTCGCGTCAGGCGACCGTCGGGGCTGAGCCGGTAGAGCGATTTCTTGCCCGCGACCAGCGCGCTGATCTTTTGCGGATCGAGCGGCGTATCTTGCAGCAGGTGCAACGTGGCTGATTTGGCGCTGGCCTCGCAACCTACCGCCCGCAGGCGTCGGAGCTCGGTTTTGACGCGCATCAGCTCGACCAAGCGGCGCGCGGCAACCGGAGGCGGGCCAAAGCGGTCCTCCATTTCGCGCGCGAGCTCGTTCACTTCGGCCTCATCGGCCGCGCTGGACAGGCGCTTGTACAGCGAAAGGCGCACGCCGACTTCGGCGATGTAGTCTTCGGGTAGCAAGGCTTCGACGTCGAAATTCAGATCCGGATCGACCTCGTGCACGACCGTTTCGCCACGCAGCTCGTGCGTCGCATCCTCCAGCATCTTGCAGAACAAGTCGAAGCCGACGCTCTCCACGAATCCGCTCTGATCGGCACCGAGTAGATCACCACCGCCGCGCAGCTCCATGTCGAGCGTCGCAATGTGGAAGCCGGAGCCGAGCTCCGTGTAGCGCTCGAGGGCCTCGATTCGCGAGCGTGCTTCCTCGCTCAGCTGGCTCGCCGGCGGCACGAGCAGATAAGCATAAGCCCGCTCGTTGGCTCGCCCGACCCGCCCGCGCAGCTGATAAAGCTGGGATAAACCGAACAGGTCGGCGCGGTCGACGATGATCGTGTTGGCGCGGGGGATGTCGAGGCCGCTCTCGATGATGGCGGTCGCCACCAGCACGTCGTACTCGCCTTGCACGAAGTCGAGCATGGTTTGTTCGAGCGCACTCTCGCTCATCTGCCCGTGGCCAACGGCAACGCGCGCGGTCGGTAATAGCTCCTTGATGCGCTCGGCGCGCTCGTAGATGCCGTCGACGCGGTTATACACGTAGAACACTTGCCCGCCGCGATCGAGCTCACGGCTGATCGCTTCTTTGACCATGCCCGGGTCGAACTGCGAGACGACCGTGCGAATCGCCCGCCGATCCACGGGCGGCGTGGTGATGATCGACATGTCACGCATGCCGCCGATCGCCAGCTGCAGGGTGCGCGGGATGGGTGTGGCGCTCAGCGTCAACACGTCGACACTCATGCGCATTTGCTTGATGCGCTCCTTGTGCGTGACGCCGAAGCGTTGCTCCTCGTCGACCACGAGTAGGCCGAGGCGCTTGAAATGCACGTCTTTCGAGAGCAAGCGGTGGGTGCCAATCACGACATCGACCGAGCCCTCTTTCAGGCCTTTGAGCGTGTTTTGGTGCTCGGCCTTGGATTCGAAGCGGCTCATTGCCCGCACCGTCAGCGGGTAGCCGGCAAAGCGCGCGGCAAAGGTGTTGAAGTGCTGTTGGGCGAGCACCGTGGTCGGACAAAGCAGCGCCACTTGCCGGCCCCCCATGGCGTTGAAAAATGCGGCGCGCAACGCGACCTCGGTCTTGCCGAAGCCGACGTCCCCGCAAACTAGGCGATCCATGACTCGGTCGCTCTGAATGTCCTTCAGCACTTCCGCGATGGCCGCGGCTTGATCGCGCGTTTCCTCGAACGGGAAGCTGGCTTCGAAGGCGCGGTACTCGTCGTCGGGCGCGGTGAGCGGATCTTTCTTCAGCGAGGCGCGCTCGGCGTACAGCTTGAGCAGCTCGTCCGCCATCTGGCGTACGCGGCGCTCGACGCGGGCCTTGGTTTTGCCGAAGGTCTGTCCCCCCAGGCGGTCGACCTTGGGCGTGGTATCGCCGCCCGCGTATTTTTCGATCTGATTCAGCCGATAAACCGGCAAAAACAGCTTGTCGCCGCCGGCATATTCGACGACCAACAGATCGACGTGCACGGCGCCGATCGCGCGCCGCTCGAGCCCCAGGTAGCGACCCACGCCGTGATCGACGTGGACCACGAAATCGCCCACGTTCAGCGCGCGCAGATCTTGCAGCATTGCGCGCGCCGAACGCTTCTTTTCGCTCGGCCGGTGCGCGCGCGAACCGAAGATCTCTTCTTCCGTGATCAGCACGAAGCCGGCCGCGGGCGCGAGCACCCCGCGCGCCAAGGGCGCGGTCACGATCCGAACCTGAGCGCCGCGCGTGAGCTCGCTGTCTGCGCGCCATACACTCACCGGCGCACCGCGGTGCGAGAGCAATGCGCTCAAACGCTCGGCCTGAGTTTCGGTGCGCGCGCAGATCACGACCTCGAGCCCCGCGTCCAAGTAGGCGCGCACGCGCTCCAAGAGCGGCTCCAGCGCGCCCTGTTTGCCGTGTTCCGTGCGCGCAGTTTTCACGGCGCGCGCAAGATCCGTAAGATCGGAAAATGCCAGGCTTTGTGCGTCTGGCGGCGCGCTCTCCAGGTTCGCCAGCACACTTTCGCTGGCCGGCCCCGCGATTGCCGTGCGGCGGTGGAGCGCGAGCAGTGAGCGCGGCCTCAAGCGCTCTTCGAGCTCGTCTTGGTTCAGGTACAAGGCGCGCGCAGGGAAGTGCGGCGTACCGCGTCTTGCTGCTTCACCGGCCAAGCCGCGTTCGAGTTCCTCGTGGATGGCTCGCACGACCGCGCTCGGATCGTCGACCACGAAGATGGCATCGGGCGCCAAGTAGTCGAACAGCGTTTCGAGTTCGAAGAACGCGGGCAGATAGCCGTCACTGCCGAAGAACGCGCGGCCGGTCGCTAAATCATCGATCAGTGAGCGCGTCTTGGTGGACGGGAAATTGACCGCGTCGCACAGATTGCGCAGTACCTCGCGGGCTCGTGCTTCGGTCTGGGGTGTGACGATGGCGTCGCGCGCGGGCGGGGCGACCACGCGCGTGATCGCGTTTTGCGTGCGCTGATCGTCCGGATCGAAGACTTTGATCGACGCTACCAGATCGCCGTACATTTCGAGCCGAATCGGCGCGGGCAATTGGCCCGGCCAAAGGTCGATGATGCCGCCGCGCAGCGCGTAGCTACCGGGGTCTTCGACCACCGGGGCACGCAAGTAACCCGCGGAAGTGAGCTGCTGCGAGAGCGCCACTACGTCCAGCTCTTGCTCGACCTGGAGCACCAGCGTCGCGTCGCGCAGCGCTTGCCGGGGTGGCACACGGCGCGCCAAGGCGCCCGCCGAGAGCACCAATGGGGAGCGCTGCGGATTTGCGAGCAGCTCACACAGCGTGGCCGTGCGCAGCATCGTCGCGCGCCGATCGGTGTGCACCTCGGCGTAGGGCGTCGATTCGGAGGGCGCGAGCACCAGCGGCGCGGGCATCAGCTGCCGGGGCAGGTGCGTGAGGGGCAAACCTTTGCCGAGTGCCGCCAAGTCACCTGCGGCTTGCTGAGCGACCTCGTTGCTCGCCACCAAGTAGACGATTTGCCGTGCTCCTTGGGCGGCGAGGGCGTGGGTCACCACTGCCGGGCCCGCGCCCTCCGCGCCGACCAAGGCCGTGAGGCCGCGCCGCGAAAGGCCAAGCCGAGCGGCCTCGCCGACGGTGATGATCGTACGATCCTCGGGCAAACGAGGCAAGAAGGCGTTGCCTTCGAGATGGGGATCCAAAGCCGACATGGAGCGCGCGCAGTCTTACTCGGCGTCGGCGGCTTGCAACGTGTGAATCAGATAATTTCTGGCCAACAAGGCGTACGGGCCGGCCTCGTGTTGCCCGAGGTGCACGCGATACGCCGAAGCGGCGGCTTGCCGATCGCCCAGGTGATCGAACAGGTAGCCCCGCGCGAAGAAAGCCGGATAATCCGGATCCTTGCGAGACAACGCGTTGACCACGCGCACGCGCGCCACATCCTGCGCGCTCTCGGCGTCCACCGCGGTCATCCCTTCACGCTCGGGGTGCAGCAGCAGAAAGCGATAATACAAACGCCAGTCGTTGAGCGTGGGCGCAAATGGAAAGGTGCCGCGCTTTCCGATCAGATCCGCCCAGTGCAGCTGAAACAACACGCGCCGCGTCGACTCGTCCCCCAGGAAGCGGCCATCGTCGGCGAACCAGCCGTTGAGCCGCGCGTGCGCCAGAAAATCCCCCCCCAGCTCCTCGAGCTCGCTGTTTGGCTTTTGCTCACGTTCGAATTGCGCGAGCGCGCGCAGAAAATATTGGGTTTGTACCGCGCGCAAGCTGAGCAAGAGCGAACTCTGCCCTTTCGCGACGACCTCTTTCATGCGCTCGCGCAGGTCGTCGAGATCGTGCCCAGTATCGAACCCTTGATTCAGCGAGTGTCCGAAATGCCGAACCGCTTCTCCGACCGCGCGCAGCTCGAAGGGCAAGCCGGCTATTTCAGTGTGATGCGACAGCTCGCGCTCGCTCGCGTCCTGCCTGCGCGCCTCCACGCGATCGATGCGCGGCAGCGGTAAAGTCAGCGGGCGGCTTGCTCGAGGCAGCACCAAAAGCGAGAAGGTCAAGACCATGCCGACGGTCAACAAGCCGAGCTCATAGCCCTGCAAATGACGTCGCAAGCCCGCGCGAGAGGCTTGCTTCTCGGCCGGCTCGGGCGACTTCTTGACAAGCTCTGGGTCTCGACTCAAGGGTGTGGTTCGGGCATTTTCCTCCAGCCCGCGGAGTTAGTCGTGGAAGACAAGCGATCCCACCCCCGAGTCATCGTGAACACGCCAGTGTCGTGTGAAGTGCGCCAGGGCGCAACGTTCGCGGGGTTGGCCAAAGACATCAGCATCGGCGGAATGTTCGTCGAATCGACCGAGGTCGTCCCTTTCGGAACCGAGGTTACCATCGTGGGCCACTTCACCGGCAGCAAAGGCGATCTGCGCTTACCCGCCATCGTGCGCTGGGCGAAACCCGACGGTTTTGGTGTTCAGTTCGGATCCCTCGGCGCGCGCGAAACCCACGCGATCAGCCAGCTCTTGAAGCGTTGAACCGAGCCACGATGAGCATTCCTACTTCCCCCGAATCCTTCTTCAGCCAATACATTCCCGAGCGCTTCTCCGGCCTACCCGGCTTCGAGCAAGTGTCGTCCCACGGCAGTGTCGCCTTTGCGGTGCCGGAGGTCGGTGTTTGGTCGTTCCGCATGCGCGTGGGCCAGCTCTTGTGCGAGCCCGGGCTACCGAGCGATCCGGTGGTGCGCATCACCATCCCGCAAGCCAGCTTCGAGCCGATCGTGGTGCGCGGCACAGAGCGCATGGCGGGCCTCGAGCTCTCTCCAGAAAAGCAAATGCTGGCCTTCCGCGCGCTGACCTTGGACGTCGAACGCGTGGCGCAAATCCGGGCCGTCGTGGGCTCGGTCTCGTTCGCTGTGCTCGACGGCAAAACCACTCACCGGGTCTACGTCACGCCGGGCAGCGCCGAGCCGAACCTGGCCAAACCCGAGTGCGAAATCAGCTGCGAGTCGGACGCCTTTTGGGGCCTACAAACCGGCACCCAAAACCCGATCGAGCTCCTGATGAGCGGCAAGATCAAGATCGCGGGCGAGGCGCAAATCCCGATGGCGCTGAGCAGCCTGTTCGTCTGATCTTTTTTGATGGTCACTCGGCTCGCCGCAGCCGCCTCAGCCTTCGGCGCCCGAGCCCGGAACCCAGCGCCGCCGCGAGCTGCGCTGCTGGATCGCGATCGCCCACACTCTTTCGCCTCCGATCGACACCCTCTGCCTCGCCTCTGGTCCGGTCACCCTCTCTCGCCTCCGGCCTTCGCCGATCCTCGCCTCCGCTGGTGGAGCGCCCCGAATGAGTCACGGGGCCACTCTGCGAACGAACAGCGAGTTCGAATTCGAACTCAATGCCGTTCAGTTAAGAGCTTTCGCGCCCAATTTTGCGCGGAGTGCACCTTCACGGCTAGAAAATCGAGTTCGAATTCGAACTCGAGTTTTTTCGCGAGTCTACCCCACCACGCCAGATGTGAGTGTGAGTGATTCTCGGCGCCATCAAAGAAGCGGCCTGCTTTCCCAACGATTTCGATCCCTTGAACTGCTAAGCGATCGGCATTGGAATTCGAACTCCATTTTCTGGCTTGGATGGGGTAGCCAAGGCTTGCCTTGTTCGGCCGCCGCTCTTTTCGCGAACGAAAAGCGAGTTCGAATTCGAACTCTATTTTCTGGCTTGGATGGGCTGAGGCTTGGCCTCTGTCTCCGCGGGTCCTGGTCTTCCATCTGCCTCGTCGGCCGCCGTGCCCGCCCGCTCGTTTCGTTCGCTCGTGCCATCCCCGACAGCGCGAGGCCGCGGTCCCGGGTCTTTACGGCGCGCCCGGCACGGGGGGCAGAGCGGCCCAGTTGAGGCTCTCACCCTCTTGAGTAGAGATTTGCTGCGCCTTCCAGCTCTTGAGCGACATCAGCCAGATGCCGGGGCTCTTGTTGCGATTGGAGAAGAAGGCCACCAAGCGACCGTCGGGGCTGCACGCGGGGTAGCTGTTGTTGCCCTGATTCTGCGTCAGACGCGCCATGTTTTGGCCTTTTTCGGCCGCGATCACCAAGTCTTGGCGGTTGCCGCCGACGGCGACCGAGTAGATCAGCTTCACGCCGTCTTCGGTATCGCAGAACGTGGGCGAGGCCGCGGTGAAGCCCGCCGGTGAGACGGGCTTGCCGTCGACCCACACGCGCTGTGAACCCTGCGCTGGCTCACCGCCGACCCAGGCCAGCTTTCCTGACGGGCTCCAAGCGGGGCGCGTCGCCAGCTCGCTGGTGGACACTTTGTTCATGCCGCTGCCGTCGGGGTTGCCGACGTAGATCGCGCTCTTGCCATCACCGCTGACGGCGACGGCCAGCTTCGAGCGATCCTTGTTGAAGGCCAAGCTGTACACGGAGGTGTTGAACGGCAGGTTGAGCGGTTTGCTCGCGCCCGCGAAGTATTCCATCACGCTGAACGGCGAGTAGTTGTGGCTCACCGAGTAGAAGATGTGCCCGGGCTGGCCGAAGTTCGGGGCGATCGCAGTGTCGTTCGGGTCGGTGAAGGCGAGCAGCGAATTGCCGTCCGCATCCATCCGAAAAATGCGCCGATTTTGCGCCCATTTGCCGGAGAACGTGAGCTCACTGGCGAAGCTACCGTTGCGGCCGGTGAGCGCGCCGAGCAGTGCGTCGGTAATGCGATGCCCGGTCAGGCGCGCGTCGCCTTTGTTGACCACGATCGTCTTTTGATAGACCGGCTCTTTGCCCACGTTCAGAAAGTACGCGATGCCGAGCACCTGAATTTGCGTATCGTTCTTCTTTTGCGCAGCAACTTTGACGATCGCTTCCGCGCCGAGCTTCTGCCAGGCATCGACATCGATCGGGTCGTCGAAGCCGTACAGCCCTTGCGGCGCTTTGCTGTCGGGGATCAGGTCGAACATACCCGTCAACTCGAAGTCGCGGCGCACCACCCCGCGCACGATCACGTCTTCGAGATCCGGCGAGAGCGAGGGCAGCACGGCGATCTTCGGCAGCGGCGCTTGGCCGACGTTGGAACCGGTGATCACGAACTCGCCCAGCACGCCTTCATCCGGCGTAGGCGCGCTAGGGGCGGCCGCGGGTGCCTGAGCTCGCGCCGTGAGCGGGAAAGCGAGCAGCGCTAGGGCGAGGGTGCCGACTCGGGTGGCGGCGCGGGCGCGGGTGCGGGCGCAGGTGCGGGCGCGGGCGAGGGAGCGGGCGATGAATCGGCGCATGGGGCGGTCTTTCCGGAAAAGCTGGGGGACAGCGAGCTACCGGGGCTCAAGTCGGGATAGAGCGGCGGCGGTGGCGGCAACTGTTGCCCCACGAAGTTGTCGAGCGCGGTTTTGACGCGCGCGTCGAAGTCGGAATTGTTGCTGGCGCGACCCATCGTCGCGCTGGTGATCGTGCGATCGGGGCCGACCGAAATGGAGGCCGAGGCGCTCAGCCCATGCACCACATCACAGGGCAGATTGCTGGGAGCTTGGAAGCGCGCTTGGAACCAGGCCAAGAGCTTGGCGCGGTACAGGTTCGCGGCGCGGGCCTTGAGCGGGTCCGTCTCGGTGCCCTCTTTCACGCCGTCGGCAGCGCCTTCGGTGGGCAAGTTGGCTTCGGGCTTGGCGGCGGCGTCGGCCAGGGGTTGGTCGACTTCTTTGGCCAGCGCGGCGTCTGGGGGGGGCGCTGCGGCGTCGGCTTTGGCGAGCGGCGTGGTCGGGATTGCTTCGGGCGTCTTGGCAGCTTTCGGCGAGGGCGCGCTGGTTTCCTCGAAGCGCTGCACGGGCGCCTGCTTGGTCCACATGTCCGGCAGCTTGGCTTTGACCTTCTTGCTGCCGAGCTTGAGCAGCGGAAGGTCGTCCATGATCGGTTTGACGGCGATCGGGATCTCTTCCTTCACTTCTGCTTCGTGCGCCACCACTTTGGCTCGGTTTTGGCCCGCCACGATCACGAGGCCGAACAAGCCCACTTCCACTACGCAGGTGCAGAAGAACGCCAGCGCGAGCTCCTGCGGCAAGAAGGCGCGCACGGCCATCGCTCAGGGCGCCTTTTTGCTGCCCGGCTTTTTCTTGTCCTCGGGCGTGTCCGTCTCTGGCTCGATTTCCGGCTGAACGAGCAAGTTGAGCGACTCGACGCCACTGTTGCGCGCGGCGGCCACCACCGTGGCCACGATGCCGTAACGCGCGTCCTTGTCGGCGCGGATGTATAGCTCGCGCTCTTTTTGTACGCGCGCGTTGTCCTTCAGCGCTTGGTCGATGTGGGACGTCACGTCTTCTTCACCGAACAGGACTTTTTCGTCTTTGGTAACGGTCACCAGCAGCCGCGCGTCCTTCACCGGCGTCTGCGCGGCGTGGACCTCGGGCAAATTGATGCGCAGCCCGGTGGTCAGGAGCGGCGCGGTGACCATGAACACGATCACCAGCACCAACATGACGTCGACCAGCGGCGTGATGTTGATGTCACGGAACCCGCCGCCGCGACCTCTCTTGCGAGCGGCACCCATCGCCATGGCTAACCACGACCTCGCGCGTCACTGGGATCAGCGATCAGCGTTTCCACCCAGACTTCGGCGGAAGCGGTCAGCTCGTCGAGCAAGTCTCCAATCCGCTTGTCGACATAGTTGAAGCCGATTGTCGCTGGAATTGCCGCAACCAAGCCGAAGGCCGTCGCGATCAGCGCCTCACCAATGGCTGGCGCGACCACGGGCAACGACGCGCTCTTCTCCACGCCGATGCGCAAGAAGGCGTCCATGATGCCCCAAACCGTCCCGAACAAACCGATGAACGGCGCTGCCGAGGCGATGCTCGACAAGGTCGGCATCAGGGCCATCGTGCGCTGTTGCTCGGTGGCAATCGCGCGCTTGGCCACCGCCATCAACAGCTCCGAAGTCAGGTGCCGCTGATGATGACGCTTGGCCAACTCGAGCACCACACGCGCGCCGGGCGATGCCTTGTGTTGAATCGCCAGGGCGATCAAATCCGACGCGCGCTCGACGGAGGCGGATGCCTTTTCGAACGCACGGTGCGTGCTCTGCAGCCGGCCGATCTGAGCCGCCTTCAAGAACCAGATCAGCCAGACCAAGCAGGACGCGATGACCAAGATCGACAGCACGACCAAGACCACGCCCGAGGCGCTGAGCATCAGACCGATCGGGTCGAGGCCTTTGGGATCGGCTGAAAGCGCGGCAAAGGCGTGGATCATGGTCTCTTACTTGCCCAACACCACGTCGACGCGGCGGTCCTTGGCCCAGGAAGGCTCATCGGTACCCGTAGCGTCGAGTTTGCCGCGCGAGGTCGTTGCGATCTTGCTCGCGGACAGGCCTTGGCCGGCGATCGCACTCTTCACGTTGTCTGCGCGGCGGCCACCGAGCACCATGTTGTATTCTTCTTCGCCGCGCGGGTCGGCGTGGCCGACCAAGCGCAGCTCGCGACCCTTGAGCGGGCCTGTGCTGAAACAATCAGCGAGCTTCTTCAGCACGCCTTTGTCTTGCGGGCGCACATTGGCGGAATCGTAAGCGAAGAAGGCTTCGGTGTCCGTGATGCCGCAGGCTTTGCGGATCTCGTCCGAGATGTTGATGTTCGACTTGCTCGGATCGTCACCCGGTTTCTCGAGCGCCTTGGGCGCGGGAGGCGGAGGCGGCGTCGGAGCAGCGGTTGCTGTCGGAACGGCGGCAGCCGGCGGCGGATCGGAGGCGCAGCCAGCGGCGATGGCGGTTGAGAAGAGAACGATTGCTGCGGCGTACTTCATGACTAGCTCCTTCTTAGGGCGGCGCCTGGTATACCTCGATTGCTCTAACTGCCGTGCAGAAGAGCGCCTGACGCCACATGCGTCCGCAACGTCGAAAACACAGCCTGTATTCCAATGTAGGCGAGGGCCCCGCTAGCACGTTCAATTAGCCTTTCGATACGCGGATTTAGGTCGCGTTACGGGGTCGAAATTAAATAGGCCAGCAGACCGACTGCGGCCAACCCGAAGCAGCCCGCCAAGATCAAACTGCCGATCCGCCGACCCGGACGAGCGGCTGGGCTGCGTGTGCTGTGCAGTTTGGCCAGCGCGACGATGGCGATCCCGGCCAAGCGCTTCTCGGCCACCGCCGAGCGATCGCGATCGCCCTTCATGCCGCGGTAGCGCGCGGCGGCTTCCGCCAGCTGATCGGTCGCCTGACAATATTCGAGGAACGCGCCGTGCGCGCGCTCATCTTGCCAGTGATCGAGGACGCTCTTCCAGAGTGCTTCGAACGCGGCGTCGACCATGGCTCACAGCTTCAGTTCGCGGGTCAGGTGCTCGGTGAGCGCGAAGTACTCGCGCCGCTCGTAGCGTTCGTTCAAAATGTGAAAATCGCGCCCAGTCAGACCGACGCAACCAAAGCAGTAGGAGCAATTGCTGAGTGCGACCGAACGCACCAGGTACGAGCTCGTCGAACAGTTCTCGCACTCGATACAATGCTGACAATTGTTCAGGCCGCGCGAGCCCCGACAGTGCAAGCTGTCCGAACATTGCACGCAGCGCACGCAGAAGTTACAGCGGATCAAGCGCTCGGAGTCGCTGCAGAAGGTGCAGGAGTCACAAGCCACGCAGCGCTCGCAAGCCACGCAGGATTCGTTCTCTCGATCGCGGCCAATACCCGCCAAAAGCTTGCGAAATCTGCTTTCGAAGGTGCGTGCGCTAAACTTCGCGTCTTTGGGCATGGCAGGGCAGTGGCTGAGCTTCAAGTCCGAAGCACGCGGCGTAGCTCGGCCGCGCGGGCGCGAGTTTCGGCGTCGTCTGCGCCGTCCTCGAGGCGCTTCAGGCGTTGTTCGAAGACCGGCAATTTGATGGGAGCTTGTTGGTCGAGCAGCCCGGTGAGCACGTCCAGTGCCGCACACACTTCGGCTTCGTCCGTGTGTTCGAGCAGCTTCAACTGGACCAACTGCTCTTCAGGAAAACGAAAGCCGGCCTTGCGATAAGCGTTCGCTGCGCGTGTGGTCGCCGCCGGACCTTCACTATCGAGCAAGCGCCCCAGCAAGTGACGACGCTCGAGCTCGGTATCGTCGACGGCAACGGGAGCGCCCACGATGCGCGCCGCGCGCTTGCTCGCGACCACTACTGCAGCGGGCTCTTCTGCGAGAGCCACGGGGGTCGGCCCAGGGTCGACTGGCGGCGCGGCGGGGTTCACGCTTGCAGGACGACGGGCCAGCACGACCTCCGGTAGGGGTGCCGGAGCGCGGCGGGCCGGCTGGCGGCGCTCGGCCGGGCCGGACTTGCCCTGGTCGGACTTGGCGTCCGTTCGCTTGCTTCGTCGGGACATGTGAAGTCGTCGAGCGTGCTCGAACTAGCACGCCCGGCCGCTGGTCGGCTCGCAGAAATCGCGGGGACGTGCCGCGTTGGACGGCCATTCGGGGTATCGTGAGCCGGCTTGGCTCCGCGCTTTTCACGGTTTTCTGGGGTTTTCTTGGGTGTGCTGGCGACCTCGGCCTGTGCTCCGGCCGCGCCGAAGTCGGCACAGCCGGCGGTGCACCCGACAGCGACCTCACCCAGCGGCTTTCTCGGCGGCACTTCGGGTCGAGTGCGTTCACACGTGCTCGACTTTCCAATCGAAGTTCCGCTGCCCGACAAGTCCAGTTGGCAGATCAGCGAAGGCCCGAGCTGGCTCGTGGCGGAGCAACGCTCGAGTTCGTCGCAACTCGCCTTGCGCACATGGCGCGCAGATCGGCTGGTTCGGCGCGCCGAGTGCGAGGCCGAAGCGCGGCTCGGGCGGCCGACGATTCCGATCGTGCGCGCCGATGCCGTCGTCGATCGACGTGCGCTTTCTGATCCAGCAGACTTCGATAACGAGCTGATTGTGGGCGTCGAGCCGAACGCGTTCGGCATCACGGGCTACGCGCTCGTGTTCGGCGCCAGCGTGGGGCGTTGCTATGCGGCAGTCTTCACCACCCGTGTCAGCGGCAAGAACGCGGAGGTCGAGGTCGCGATACGCCTGAGCCTGGTCGCGGATCGTATTTTGAGCCACGTGCGCGTGCGCAGCGTCGATGAACGCGCGCCGCGCAGACACCTCGTCGTGACCCCAAAAGCCGCCTCGGACTGAGGCCCCCGAAACCTGCCAGTCTTCCCCACGCCATCATCGCGGCACGCAACTCGGAGACGATGAATCCGAGGTTTGATGTCGTTGAAGTCAGAAGCCGGCCGTTCCGTTCGGGTGCGCGTCGTGGATGAAATCCCGCGGCCACGGGCGACGGATTTGGCCGTGCGTCTCGCCGAACAAGTGCGCCGCTTACGCATCCAGGCTGGGCTTACCCAGGCCGAGCTCGCGGCCCGGGCCGGGGTCACGGTCGAGACGATTGCGCGTTTGGAACGAGTCTTGCGAGGGCGGCTCTCGGCGAACGCCAATCCGTCACTCGAAACCATGGAGCGCATCGGCACCGCGCTGGGGGTGGAGGTCTCGGAGTTGCTCTCCGCGCCCGGCAAACAAAAGCCCAAAGACGACCGCCTCGCCTCGGTGCTTCGCGGGGTGAGCGCCGCCACTCGGCGACGCGTCATCCGTGTGGCCGAAGCTCTCGTGCGCGACGACCGCGCCGATGCCAAGCCCGCGCCGCGTAAACGCTAGAAAGCGCGCGCCGCGCGTTCCAGTCGGTCGCGCACTTTGGCGCTGAGTGGGCCCACGATCAAAAGGTTCAACGAGTCGCGGTTGAAGAGGCGAGCCGCGGCGCGCCGGACGTCAGCCAGGCTGGTGGCTTCCAAGAGCGCTTGGCGCTCACGCGGCGTTCGGGCAACGCCGGTCAATTCACCGAGGCCGTAGAAGCTGCTGAGCGCGGCCGGGTCGTCGTCTTGTTCGGCGAGCTGCCAGGCAAAGCGGCGCTTGGCCTTTTCTAGTTCGGCCTGGCTCGGGCCTTCGTCGCGCAGCGCGCGCAGCACACCGAAGATCTCGGACAGCACGTCCTCTGCGCGCTCCGGCGCGGCGTCGGCCGCCACGTCGAACAGTCCGGCATCGACGTACGCCTCGTAGCTCGCCGACACGTCGTAACAAAGGCCGCGCACGTCGCACAAGCGTTCATACAGCCGCGTGGCCATGCCGTCGTCGAGCACGCGCAGTAAAAGCTCGGTAGCGGGCTCGTGCACATCCAACTCCCCAGGCGCGCGAAAGCCGACGCGCACCGAGGCTTGGCTGCCCGTGTATTTGACGTGCGAAAAGCGCAGCCCCGTCTGCAGCGCGGGCGCCACCGTGGCCGGCTCGGCGCCATTCGGCAGCGCTTTGAAAACCTCGGCGACCTGCGCCAGCGCGGCCTCTGGATCGAGCGGGCCCGCGACGGTCACCACGCTGGCCTCTGCCACGTAGCGAGCCGCGTGGTGTCGCTGCAAGAGCGGAATGTCGAAGCTGTCGAGCGTCTGGAGCGAGCCCGTGATCGGAAAGCCGAGCGGGTGATTGGGAAAGGCCAGCGCGCGCAGCAGCGTGTCGGCGTCGACCGAGCGCCCGTCCTCGTCGAGGCTCTCCAAAATTTCCTCGCGAACGATGCCCTTTTCTACGTCCAAACCGCTGAAAATGGGCTCGAGCAAGACCTCGCCCAAGATCTGCACGAGTTCACTCAGGTTCTCGGGGGGTGCGGTCAGGCTGAGCGCGCCGTGATCGACGTAGGTCATCGCCGACAGCGCGCCACCGAGCGTCTCGATCGCCAGCGCCAGCGCGTGCGCCGACGGGTAGCGCGCGGTTCCGCGATGCAGCATGTGCTCGAGGAAATGACTGATGCCGTTGTCGGCCGCGCTCTCGAAGCGCGAGCCGATGCGGGTATGGATGTCGATCACCGAGCGGCGCACGTGCGGCATGCGCACGGCGCTCACCCGCAGGCCGTTTTGCAGCTTGGCTTCGATGCGCGAGGGTTCGCTGCCCGAACTCACTCGTCGTCCCGGCTGGCTGTCTTCGGCTCTTCGCCGAAGCGCGCGTCCACCTTCAGCCGATCGCCGGCCTTCTTGCGCAAATCAGCCACGTAGTTGGCGAGCGCTTCGGTGGCTTTTGCGGCGCGCAGCGGGCCCAAGAGCTCGGCTTTGTTCTTGTCGAAGTCGGCACGCGAGGCGGCGTTCTTTTCTTTGAGCTGAAGCACCACCGCGCCTTCGCTGGTCTGGATCGGGGTCGGCCAGACCTCGTCCGGTGTCTTCAGCTCGAATGCGCGCGCGGCCAGCGGCTCCTTGGGCGTCACTTGGGGCAACGGATTGCCCGACGACGGGAAGGGCGCCGAAATCTCGATCCGCGGGCGATCGAGCGCAGCCAACGCGGGAACCGTAGGAACTTTGTCTTCGCTCGGCGTCTTCGCAGCAGGGGGCAAGAGCTGAGCAAGTTGAGCGTCGAGTGCTTCTTCCAGCTTGGCTCCGGCTTTCGCTCGACGAATCAGCTCTTCGCCGAAGGCCTTCACCTGTTCGTCGCCGGCCGCGTGCACATACAGCTTGTGCGCGACGTAGCGCCGACCGAACGCTTCCAGATTCGTAGCGTCGAGCTTGGCGTCGACTTGGAGCAAGTGCAAGCCCCGCGGCGTCTCGACGATGCCCGACAATTCACCGGGTTTGAGCGCGGCGGCGGCTTTGACCACTTCCTCGTTGCCCACGCCGTAGCTCGCGCCCACGCAACCGAGCTCTCCGCCTTGAACGGCGGTCAGCCCTTCGCTCACCGAACGAGCCACGCTGGCGAAAGACTCGCCGCTGGTGATGCGCTTGCGCGCGGCTTCCAGCTTTTGGTGCAGCGCGGCGCGGTCTTCGTCGTTCGCTCCGGGGCCGATCTCCAACAGAATTTCACGGGTCGGCACGCAGCCGGCGGTGAAATTGCCCTTGTCGGTCTCCCACGAAGCGTCGACTAGGATCTTGTTCTCTGCGGCCCACTTGTCGATGGCGGCGGGGCTGGAATCGAGCGTGTACTTGGCGAACCAATCTCGCGTGAGCACCGCGCTGCGGACAGTGACCGTGCTGCGTGCTTGTTCGTACAGGGCGAAAGCTTCGGCTTCGGAGACGCGCACCGGCTCGCGGATCAGGTCACGCATGCGCGCGGCGATTAGCTCACGCTGCTGCATTTCCTTGAACTCTTTCGGCCCGCGATTGGCCAGCATGCGGATTTCGCGCTCGTACAGCGCGTAGTCGAACGGATCGTCCGCGGTGCGCTTGACCCGCAGGTAGCGAACCATCGTGTCCCCGCCGGGCTCACAGCCCCGGCCGTCTTCCGCGATGCGACACATGCCGAGCTGCGCGCTGAGGCCGAGTGAGTCCTGCGCGGGCAGGGAGACGTGTGCGCGGCCGTTGAACAGCTCGCCTTCGACGTCCCGCTCGCTGGCGCTGATACCGAGGCGTTTGGCTTCGGCGACCAGAAGCTCGCGCTCGACCAAGCCATCCAGTGCCTTCTTACGCAGGCCGAGTTGCTTCGAGGCGCGCGGGTTGATGTTGCGCATCACGAGCCCGTAAGACGCGTAGTACTCCTTGGGATCGACACAGTCGCCCTTGAGCTCGAGCGCGCACTCCTTCTTCAGGCTGGCGGTAGGGCCGTTCCTGCCGGCGCGAAACTCCAGCGCGAAGACCAGGATGATCGAAAATGCGATGCCTCCGACCAGAACCTGGGAGAAACCGCCGCCTCGGAAGATGCTGAGCATTGTCTAAAACTTTCGCCGCAAAGCAGCCTGAGGCTGCAGCGTGAGGGGCGCGGCAATACCACGCGAGCGCAAGCGGGTCCATGTCCGCGAAACCCGGGCAATTCGCGGGCCGTATCAGCGACGGAGATCGGAAGGGGCGGTTTTTTCGAGGGAAAGCGCGTAGCGCAGCTCGGCGACCAGCTCCGCGTCGTTGGCCAGTGCCTTTTCGAAGGCGACCTCGTGCCAAACGTCCAAAGTCAGGGAATCATCCCCGGGATCGCGCACTTCCACGCTGTTCGCGCTGACCTCGTGGTAGCCCCGCCCGAGCGCGTCATTGGCCATTTGGCGGGCACGGTCGAAAATCGCCGCGGTGGAATCATTGGGGAAGTCACCCGCTTGGGCGCGCACGACGAAGCGCACACGGGGGATATCGCCAAGCCGAGCCGCCACTCCGCTATCCATGATCAAGTTATCCCGGACGCGATCGGCGAGCACGATCTGATCGCTCAGGGTGCGATAGACCTCGAAGCCTTCGGCGAGCAGGAGCTTTTTCAGCTCACTCGGGGTGGGTGGCGACATATCTGCGCTAGCAGCCGTAAAAACAACCGGAACCGTACGCGGATCCGCCACCGAGCGTCAAGATCCGACGGCGCCCGCTCTTCTGCCCCACTGCTTTCGCCGCCTCTGTCCCCGCGTCTCCGCGTCTCTGCGTCTCTGCGAAATCTCGCGGAGCTCTCTCTGCTCTCTCCTCTCCCGGGGCGGGGCTCGTGCTAACCTCGCGAAATTCCGTGTCGCGCGAAAAACCACTCAATCCTGAATTCGAGGTGCGTGCGCCGCGGCGCCACGCGGGCGGCGCTCGTCGTGAAGCCTCGGAACGCGTGCTCGTGCGCAGCACCGGCTTCGAGACACACGGCTGGACGTTGAACGTCAGCCGCGGGGGGATCCGCGCGATTGTCGAAGATCCGCTGACCCAGGGCGTCGAATACCAGCTCACGGTGGGCGGCGGCGACGAAGAGACCGCCGCGCCCCGCCGCGCTAGCGTGGTCTGGCTCCAAGACGAGAGCGACGGGCAGATCGTCGGCCTCAAATATTTGGACGTCGAAGACGGTTCTGAACCCCCGAAGGACGGGTAGCCGGCCGTCCGAATGCCGTCCGCTGCGGAGCTATTGGGACCCGATGGGCCCCTCGCACGTAGCCTGCCTGCTTACGAGGCGCGACCCGCTCAGCTGGAGATGGCGCGCGCCGTCGAGAGCGCGCTCGCAAACGATCGCGTGCTGATTTGCGAGGCCGGTACCGGCACGGGCAAGAGCCTGGCGTACCTGGTGCCGGCCTTGCTCAGCGGGAAGAAGGTGATCGTTTCGACCGCGACGCGCGCTCTGGAGGAGCAAATCTTCTGGAAGGACTTGCCGCTGATCGAGCGCGCCCTGGGAGTGCCCGTGCGGGCCGCGCTGATGAAAGGCATCTCGAACTATTTGTGTCGTCGCCGCTTGGCCGAATTTCGTAGCAGCGAAGAGAGCCTGCGGCCGCGACACGCGCGCTCGCTCGGCATGCTCGACGACTGGCTGCACGAGACCGAGTCGGGCGACTTGGCCGAGCTGGCCGGCATTCGTGAAGACGACCCGCTGCGCCGGGAAGTGAACTCCTCCAGCGAGACCCGGATTGGGGCCGGTTGCACCTACTTCAACGAATGCTTCGTCACGCGCATGCGGCGCGAGGCGGAATCAGCGCAGTTGGTGGTCGTCAATCATCACTTATTTTTTGCTGATTTGGCTATGCGCGGGCCGCACCCGGCGCGCGTGATTCCGGATTACGACGCGGTGATATTCGACGAGGCGCATCAGCTCGAAGACATCGCTACGGATTTCTTCGGCATGCGCGTTTCGCGCGCGCGGCTCGAGCGCCTGCTGGGCGACGCGGAACGCGCAATGACCGTGGCCGGCGCAGGCGATCCGCTGTTCGCCGTGGGCTCGAAGTCGCCCACGCTGGCCAACGCGCGCGTCGCGGCCGAAGCGCTATGGACCGAGCTTGGCCGCCGTGGTCACGGCGAAGAAGCGCGCTTCACCTTGGAGCGTGACGCGTGGGTCGGCCCGCTGCAAGAGCGCTACCACGCGCTCGACAACGCGCTCGACGCCCTCGGCTCGGCCGCAGACGCGGCGGCCGGGCGCGCCTCGTTGACGCCACCGGGAGCCAGGCGCGTGCCGGGCGCGGCGCTCGAGGCGCTCAAGGCCGTAGAGGGCCGCGCTGGGCTCGTGCGCGAAGATTTGGCGGCGATCGTCTCCGGCGCGCCCGGGCGCATCACGTGGTTCGACATGGGCGGGCGCGGTGCTGCCCTCAGCTCGACGCCCGTCGATTTGTCACACGTATTTCGCGCGCGCATCTTCGAGAGCGTGCCCTCGGTGGTGCTGACTAGCGCGACGCTGTCGATCGCACCCTCGAAGAGCAATCCGGACGCGAGCCCCTTTGCTTTTTTCCGATCGCGCATCGGGCTCACGGGGGATGCCGTGCCGGTCACCGAGCTCGTCCTCGATTCGCCGTTCGACTTCGCACGGAATGCGCTGCTGTATACGCCGAAAGATCTGCCGCCGCCCGGTCACCCCGCTTTCGCGGTCAGTGCGGGTGAGCGGATCGCGGAGTTGATCGAAATCACCCATGGGGGTTGTTTCGTGCTCACCACCTCACTCCGTTCGATGAACGCGCTGTACGCGATCTTGTCCAAGCGGCTACCGGGGCGGCGTCTGTTCGTGCAGGGCGCCGCGCCGAAAGCGGCGCTAATCAGCGCATTTCGTGCCGCGGGCGATGCCGTGCTGGTGGCCACGATGAGCTTTTGGGAGGGCGTGGACGTGCCGGGCCGGGCGCTCCGGCTGGTGGTGCTGGAGAAGATCCCGTTTTTGGTGCCGAGCGATCCGGTCGTGCAAGCGCGCTCGCAAGAGCTCGAGCGTGCCGGCGAAAATCCGTTCTTGCGGCTGCACGTGCCGGCCGCGGCGATCACGCTCAAGCAAGGCTTCGGTCGCCTGATCCGCACGCGCGACGACGCGGGGATCGTCGCGCTGCTCGATCCCCGCGTGCATCAGAAGGGCTATGGCCAGCGCTTATTGGCCGCGCTCCCGCCGGCTGGGCGCACCGCGGAGTTGTCCGAAGTGCGCCGCTTCTGGGAGCGCGTGCCGGCCATCACGCGCGGTTAGCGCTTCTTCTTGGCCGGCGGCTTGCTCGCCTTCGCCGGCGCTTTGGCAGCAGCCTTGGGGGCTGCTTTGGCGGGCGCCTTGGGGGCCGCTTTGCTAGCCGCTTTGGCGGGCGCTTTGGCCGCTGCTTTGGCGGGCGCCTTGGCGGCTTTGGGCGCTGCTTTTGCGACTGACTTGACCGGCGCCTTGGCAGCCGCCTTCTTCGGCTTGCCGAGCGGCTTCAGCGGTGCCGGTTTGGATTTGGCGCTGGTCTTCACGATCGGCTTGGCCAACGTGCTGATGCTCTTCGTCGCTTTCTTGCTGGGCTTGGACGCCGCCGCCTTTGCCGGTGCCGACTTCGCTTTCGCTGCGGGCTTGGCGGGCGCGGCTTTGGCTTTCGGCGCGGGCTTGGCGGGCGCGGCTTTGGCTTTCGGCGCGGGCTTGGCGGGCGCGGCTTTGGCTTTCGGCGCGGGCGTCGCTTTTGCCGGTGCCGCTTTGGGCGCAGCCTTCAGCGGTGCTGGCTTGGCTGGTGCCGGCGCCGCTTTGGCAGTCTTGGGCTTCGGTTCGGCCTTGGGCTTCGCTTCAGCTTTGGGCTTCGGTTCGGGTTTCGGCTCGGCTTTGAGCTTCGGCTCGGCTTTGAGCTTCGCTTCAGCTTTGGGCTTCGGTTCGGGTTTCGGCTCGGCTTTGAGCTTCGGCTCGGCTTTGAGCTTCGGTTCGGCCTTGGGCTTCGCTTCAGCTTTGGGTTTCGGCTCGGCTTTGGGCTTCGGTTCGGCTTTGGGTTTCGGTTCGGCTTTGGGCTTCGCTTCGGCCTTCGGCTTCGGCTCGGCTTTGGGCTTCGCTTCAGCCTTGGGCTTGGGCTCGGCTTTGGGTTTCGGCTCCGGCCGAG